>ERZ1048872.52-NODE-52-length-136551-cov-30.613329_pt1 | contig 136551 bp, 128 predicted proteins | sample MGYA00383100_ERZ1048872 | MGnify/ENA primary metagenome ERZ1048872 (study PRJEB29581, sample SAMEA5548370) | metagenome | biome: marine; feature: coastal; material: water | depth 50 m | study: Short-term variability in the microbial, nano- and picoplankton...
AGTGGTCCCCTCGGTAGGAATCGAACCTACATCTAAGCCTTAGGAGGGCCCTATTCTATCCATTGAACTACGAGGGGGCGGGAGGATATTACGCAAGCTGGGCAGTGAAAGCAACACCTTGATATGACCAGTGCGAGTATTGGTGAGTAGTTTGGACCTTAATTTCCCCCCGATAAGAAGTCGTTGGGCTTTATATGGATAAAAGTCACGGTGCAAATAGCTGGTGGGAAGTATTTTGCTAAAACAAAAACTATATTTTTTATCTGTCGGTTATGTTTTCAGTGCTGTCGGATTTTTCTCAGTCAATTAAATGCGGGGCTATACTCTCCAGAAATGTTTCCATAAACTCCATAGCCAGAATTGAGCGAGGGCTGTGACTGGGGTAAAGCACGGCAAGACGGTGTGCCATGTTTGGCGCAAAGGGGCGGATAATTAACCCCTTATGTTCGTATTCATAGGCGTCGATTTCACTAACAATGGATACCCCAGCGCCAGCTGCCACCATTAGGCATGCAGAACCAAACTGGCGGATCACTGCCAATGATTTAATTTGCACACCACGAGCTGTAAATTCTGTTGTCAGATCTCGAGTAAAAGTTGTATCAGATTTTGGGTGTATTAAACCTTCGTTGTCTAGATCTTCAGGCCTGATTTCAGATAGGGCACTGAGCCGATGTCCTGGTGGTAAAATGCACACGGTACGCATATTCAAGTTTTTGTGGACTACCGCTGGATGGCCCTGAAAAGCTTCGGTGATGCCCACATCGTATTGCTTGTTGATAATCCACTCTAAAATATATTCTGGGCGATCAGGTTCCACCGATAGTATGACGCCAGGCCTGGTCGTTAGAAATTTCGCTAGAATGCCGGGAAGTTTGGTGGTTGCAAAGCCCGGTAAGCAGGCAATTCCCAAATGGCCAGACTTGCGTAGGTGCATGTCTTTGGCCAGTACTTCAAAATTGGCTACGCCGTCGAGTAATCGGGTGGCTTCTTCTAGTAGGTAACGTGTTTCCTGTGTGGGGACTAGTTTTCCATCAGTACGTTGAAATAATTCAAATCCAATGGACTCGGAAAAGCTGTTTATGAGCCGACTCACAGCGGGTTGTGAAATATTCAATGCTTCAGCCGCGCGGGTATAATTTCCCATTGATGCCACCGCTTTAAGAGCTTCTAATTGTCGTAGGCTAGTTGTCATAATGTTGCCTCTTGGCTGGCCAGATAGTCGATGGCAGATGAGCCGCTAATTTAGTACAAAATGGCCAGCTAACGAGTATCGAATATAGATCGAATTTTGCACCATCTAAAGTAGAAAAGCATCACCATTTAAGGGTAAATTTTGCACTTGATTTGCTTAGTTTAACCTTATTGTTACCGAGCTATTTGAGTATTTTAGGTTACGGTTAATAACAAAATCATAACATAAAGTTATAAAAAAAGACAATAAATAACTATTGTATTATATTTTATCATGTGGCTTAATAAAATTAGGCCTTTTCTAAGTTTATTGTTTGGGGGGCCGTAATCTAAGAATAAATTATTAACTCCAACGGGGGAATTATGAAATCGAGAATGATTAAATATCTTGTAGCTGCCACCTTGGCGGGTGTGTCATCTAGTGCATTAGCCATAACCGAAGTCCAGTGGTGGCATGCCATGGGCGGTACCAACGGGGAGCGTGTTAACAAGATTTCCGCTGATTTTAATGCATCCCAGTCTGACTATAAGATAGTTCCTGTTTATAAAGGCAACTATACAGAAACCATGACGGCGTCCATTGCTGCTTTCCGGGCTGGGCAACAACCCCACTTGGTGCAGGTTTTTGAGGTTGGCACAGCCACTATGATGTCAGCTAAAGGTGCGATCTATCCTGTAGAACAGCTGATGGAAAACGCAGGTGAGTCTTTGGATAAAAGTGCTTACTTACCAGCGGTTATTTCTTATTATCAAACATCGGATGGTGAGCTGCTGTCTATGCCGTTCAATAGCTCCACACCGGTATTGTGGTATAACAAAGATGCGTTGGATAAGGCAGGTGCGGCCGTTCCGACCACATGGGACGAAGTCAAATCGGCATCCCAAAAATTAGTTGATAGTGGCATGGAGTGCGGATTTTCGTTTGGTTGGCAGTCGTGGGTTAACGTGGAGAATTACTCCGCATGGCACAACTTGGAACTTGGCACTAAAGAAAATGGCTATACTGGCTTTGATACTGAGCTGACCTTTAATAATAGTAAGGTTACGGCTCACCTTGATCGTATTGCTGATATGTCGGATGGCAACCTGTTTGTTTATGGCGGTCGACGCGGTGACAGCCTGCCCATGTTTACTAATGGCAAATGTGGTATGTGGATGAACTCTTCAGCTTATTATGGGGGCATTAAGTCGCAGGCTAAGTTTACCTTTGGTCAAACCATGCTGCCTCTGGATACAACAGTAGCAAGTGAAGCACAAAACTCCATTATAGGTGGTGCAACCCTATGGGCATTAGCCGGACACGAAGATGAAGAATACAAGGGATTGGCTAAGTTTTTGACCTATCTTTCTTCTCCTGAAGTACAGGCATGGTGGCATCAGGAAACAGGCTATGTGCCGATTACAACCGCCGCTTATGATTTGTCCAAATCGCAGGGTTTTTATGAGCAAAATCCAGGTACGGATACGGCGATTAAGCAGCTTAGTCTAAATGTTCCTACAGCCAATTCTCGCGGTTTGCGTTTCGGTAACTTTGTACAGATTCGAGATGTGATCAACGAAGAAATGGAAGCTCTTTGGGAAGGTTCAAAAACAGCTAGTGAGGCAATGGATGCGGCGGTTAAACGCGGCAATACCTTACTAAGAAAGTTTGAACGTTCAGCCAAATAAACGTCACTTTGTTGGGTTCGCCCTGCTGTACCTATAGGTATGGCAGGGCCTTTATCAAGTTAGAGGCATTTAATGCTTAAACGTGTCCATTTTCCATCCTCCCCCCTGCCATATTTGTTGATTGCGCCACAAGTCATTATCACTTTGGTGTTCTTTATGTGGCCGGCCAGTCAGGCATTGTTTCAGTCATTCTTAATGGAGGATGCCTTTGGTCTTTCGTCTGAGTTTGTGGGATTGGAAAATTTTGACGTGTTATTTGGGGATGAGCAATACATTGATGCATTTGGTCGCACCATGTTCTTTTCCTTTCTTGTGGCGGGATTGTCTATGACGGTGGCCTTGGTACTGGCCGCATTTGCTGATCGTGTTATTCGTGGTGCCACCGTGTACCGTACACTGTTGATTTGGCCTTACGCAGTTGCCCCTGTCTTGGCAGGAGCGCTTTGGGTTTTTATGTTCAATCCAACGCTGGGGATTTTTCCTTATCTATTAAAATTTATCGGGATTAAATGGAATCACTATCTTAATGGTGGTCAGGCTATGGGTCTGGTCATCTTAGCCGCCGCATGGAAACAGGTGGCTTATAATTTCCTTTTTTATCTGGCTGCTATGCAGTCAATTCCTCGCTCAATCATTGAGGCTGGTGCAATTGATGGGGCAGGGCCAGTCCAGCGCTTTTGGACCTTGGTATTTCCCTTAATTTCTCCGACCACATTTTTTCTGTTAGTCGTGAATATTGTGTACGCGTTCTTTGACACCTTTGGCATTATTCATGCGGTGACACAAGGTGGTCCAGCGGGTTCCACCACCATCTTGATCTATAAAGTATTTAATGATGGATTTGTTGGTCTGGACCTGGGAGGGTCTGCCGCCCAGTCTGTGGTGCTTATGTTCATGGTAATAGCCATGACCGTAATCCAATTTCGTTATGTTGAAAAGAAGGTTGACTACTAATGATTGAAAATCGACCATTTTTCACGTTTATAACCCACTGTGTAGTCATTCTGGGCGTATTACTTGTCGCTCTACCTATCTGGATAACCTTTGTAGCAGCCAGTCATGATGAGGTCCGTATGCTGCAAAGTCCCCTTCCGATGTTGCCCGGCACTCATTTATGGGAAAATTTCAAACAGACATTATTCGGGACTGGTCTGTCAGGCACAGAGAGTGCGCCGGTTTGGCGTATGATGCTCAATAGTTTGGTGATGGCATTAGGTATATCGTTGGGGAAAATTGCCATTTCATTAACTTCGGCATATGCCATTATTTATTTCAAATTTCCCTTTCGCATGGGCTTCTTCTGGATGATTTTTATTACCCTGATGCTACCCGTGGAAGTTAGAATTCTACCCACTTTTGAAGTTGTGGCTAACCTTGGCCTGTTAAACAGCTATTGGGGTCTTACTATTCCACTCATAGCCTCAGCTACTGCTACATTCATGTTTCGTCAGGTATTCCTAACCATTCCCGACGAAATGTTAGAAAGTGCTCGCATAGATGGTGCTGGGCCTATGCGATTTTTCTGGGACATTTTGCTGCCTCTTTCTCGCACCAATATTGCGGCGTTATTTGTGATTCTGTTTATTTATGGGTGGAACCAGTATTTGTGGCCACTGCTGATAACAACAGATACAGATATGACCACTATAGTCATGAGCATCAAACAAATGCTGGAGGTGGCAGAGCAGTCCCCACAGTGGAATATTATTATGATGACCGCACTGTTGGCGATGCTGCCGCCGATTATTGTTGTGGTAACTATGCAGAAGCTTTTTGTAAAGGGCTTGACGGAAACAGATAAATAGGACGCCCAATCATGGCTGAAATACAACTCGATAATTTAACCAAGTGTTATGGCTCAGTAGAGGTTTTGCACCATATAGAGGGGCATATAAACGATGGTGAATTCATTGTTATAGTAGGGCCTTCTGGTTGTGGCAAATCCACTTTATTGCGCATGATTGCAGGACTGGAAACCGTAAGTTCAGGTGAGATTTCGATCGGTGGTCAAGTGGTGAATAATCAGGAACCTGCTGACCGTGATATTGCTATGGTGTTCCAGAACTATGCACTTTATCCGCATATGACCGTAGCTGAAAATATGTCCTATGGTCTGAAAATTCGTAAGCTACCAAAAGATGAGATTCGGCAGCGCGTACAACAGGCAGCAGACATTCTGGAAATAAGTGAATTTTTGGATCGCAAGCCGCGCCAGTTATCTGGCGGGCAACGTCAACGAGTAGCAATGGGGCGAGCCATTGTTCGCGAGCCTGCTGTATTTTTGTTTGATGAGCCCTTGTCAAATCTGGATGCCAAACTGCGGGTGCAAATGCGCCTCGAAATTCGAAAGCTGCAGCAAGACCTTGGCTTAACTTCCATCTATGTTACCCATGATCAGGTTGAAGCCATGACGCTGGGAGATCGATTGATGGTGCTAAATGATGGCTATGTTGAGCAGTTTGGCACCCCGATTGAACTCTATCAGTATCCCGAGACAGTATTTGTTGCAGGATTTATTGGTAGTCCATCGATGAACTTTATACCGGTCAGCAGGATAGATGGTAAAGCGCCATTGAGATTGCCTAATGGTGTAATAACTGGATTTAGTGGGCATGTTGAACATGCCAACCTATTACTGGGTATTCGTCCAGAGCATTTTGTCGAAGCGCCTGCAGGAGCATTTCAGTTACAGGTTGAAATGTTAGAGCACTTGGGAGCGACTACTTTGGTACATGGTATTTTAGAGGGCACCGATATTGCCTTGGTTGTCAGCCTTGAGGGCTTTAGGGATATTGATATCGGTAGTATTTTGAACGTTGATGTGGAGCCGGACAGTCTGCATTTTTTCAACCCCGAAACGCAAAAGAGGATTGGCTAATGGACGGTAGGTCATTTTTGCACTCTGCACATGCCGAAACGGATATGGTTTATGTACAGGGTCACCGGGGTGCGCGGGGGGTGTTGCCGGAAAATACTTTGCCAGGCTTTGCCTATGCGCTGTCTCTAGGCATCCACTCCCTGGAGCTTGATGTTCTATTAACCAGAGACAATATTATAGTCGCTACCCATAACACCAGCTTGCATCCGGACACCACCCGAACTAGGTCTGGCGAATGGGTGGGGGCTGATGCCTTCGAGATCAGAAATCTGACTTTGGAGCAGTTGCAAAGTTTTAATGTAGGCAGTTGTCGTTCGGGCAGTACCTACCAACAGCGGTTTAACGAGCAGCGCAGTCTCGATTTTGCAGCCATCCCTGCGCTTACCGATGTTTTTAAATTGTTGCTTGAGCCCCAGCATAAATTGGCATGGCTTAACATTGAAGTGAAATCAGACCCCATCAACCCAGAAATAGCGACACCCATAAAGGTTATTGCTAAACAACTGGCTGATAGCATTAAAGAGTTTGGTTTAGAAAGGCGTGTTTCAGTGCAGAGTTTTGACTGGAATCTGTGTCTGGAAATGCAACGCCTTGCGCCCCATATTACTACCTCTTATCTCACCAGTGTTGGGCCGGAGGATCAATATGGCAGTAACAATATCTATCCTAACTCGCCGTGGATGGGGCCCCTTGCTAATGCGCATTTGGAGAGCTCGCTGCCTGAGGTTATTGCAAAATCAGGCGGCAAGATGTGGGCTCCTTATTTTGATAATCTGACCAAAGCCGATATGGATATTGCGCGTAACCTGGGATTGATCACCTATGTCTGGACAGTGAATGATCTGGCGGATGTCGACAGAATGATAGATCTGGGGGTGCATGGCATTATTTCTGACTATCCACTAGAGGTTTTAACACATCTTCATGCACAGGGTAGGGCTGCTTCATTGCTTCCTCAGCAATAAATTTCCCGGCTAAAAGTTCTGTTAACGCCCATAAGCTTCGACTTATGGGCGTCCTATTCCTTGCCCTATTTTACAGAGTGTCAAACTAACCCGTTTTTCATAATTGACCGTTTTCCAACAATAAACCACATTATTCTGTGTTATATCCCATAAAAAGCCCTTGATATTTTAGACTAACACACATATGCTAATTTTAATGGGAGCAAAAAATGAACACTAATCAGGATTTATCAAGCAAACGCCTACAAAAAAGTGAGCGGCGAGAGCAGATATTATTGGAGTTGAGATTGCACCCTCATGTACGGATTTCCGACATGGCCGGGCGCTTTGGGGTTTCAAATGAAACAGTGCGTCGCGACATGGAGAGTCTTTCCAAGGATGGCCTGATAAGCCGTGCTCATGGTGGGGCATCGGCCAGTCATCAATACCCCGATTTCGATCAGCGTAGCTGTGACCGACTGGAAGAACGTGAAGCCATCGGCCGTCGGGCAGCTGCGCTTGTGGAGCCAGGTGATACTGTGATGATTGACAGCGGATCGACCACCGCGCAACTGGCGCGGTTTTTGGCCTATGCCGGTACACCCTGTACAGTAATTACTAATAGTCTGACCGTGGCTATGACATTAGGCAGGAGCAAGGTTGTTGAAGTCATCTTGTGCCCTGGGGACTATATGCCATCCGAAACGGCTGTATTGGGCACTGATACGATTGACTTTCTAGAACGGTACCATGTGGACCTTTGTATTCTTGGAGCGTCTGGGTTTTCGCAACAAGGGGTGTTTGAAACAGTGCGCGGATTTGCGGCTGTGAAACGTGCCATGTTGAGCAGCAGCGCCCAAGCACACTTGCTGATTGATAGCGGTAAATCCGGGTGTTCAGGCCTTGTCCGAGTTAGTCAGTTAGAAGCGTTGTCGTCAGTCATTATCGATCAAGCGCCTGAAGCGCAGTTGGCCGAAGCACTGGCGGCAGCAGATGTGGAGGTGATTGTTGCCGAGAAATCGGTAACTTGAAACGTGATCAGTTATTGGTCGCTAGTTATATATCAGGTGAATACCTGTAACTCTTTATTGGAGAAGCATTATGAATAAAAATAGGAAACTTAATCTTCCCGGTGTGCTTTTTACGGCACTTATATTTACTTGTGGAGGTGCGGTGGCCGCAGATTGCCCGCGTGGCACATTGGATGCACGTTTTTGCGATGCGGATGGTGACTTGATTGCCGATATTCCTACAGATCCAGCGCAACTACTTGATCCAGAAACGCTGATATTTGCCTATACACCAGTAGAAGATCCAGCAGTATACAAGACTGCGTGGTCAGATTTTCTGACACATCTTGAGAAAGAGACAGGTAAAGATGTGATGTTCTTTCCAGTGCAATCGAACGCCGCTCAAATTGAGGCCATGCGCTCAGGTAGGTTACATATCGCAGGCTTTAACACGGGATCAAACCCTCTGGCAGTAAATTGCGCGGGGTTCCGTCCATTTACCATTATGGCCTCAGCAGACGGCAATTTTGGTTATGAGATGGAGATCATTACATACCCAGGATCTGGTATAGAGAAAATAGAAGACATTAAGAATAATAAGCTCGCTTTTACCTCTCCTACATCGAATTCGGGCTTCAAGGCACCATCAGCGATCCTGAAGGCTGATTACGATATGATCCCAGAGCGTGATTTCGAACCGGTCTATTCCGGCAAACATGACAACTCGATTTTGGGTGTGGCCAATAAAGACTATCCAGCTGCTGCTATTGCCAACTCCGTTAAAGCACGAATGATTTTGCGTGATGTAATCGAACCAGAACAGGTGCTAACGATATATAAATCGCAAACATTCCCAACTACGGGCTTTGGTGTGGTCTATAACCTCAAACCAGAACTGCAGGATAAAATTCGCAACGCATTCTTTAACTTTGAATGGGAAGGAACTACTTTGGAGGAAGAGTTTTCAAAATCAAATGAAGGTCAGTTTTTAGAAATGACCTATCAGAAATTCTGGGACGTGATTCGTAAGATCGATACGGCCAACGGTGTGAGTTACGCCTGTAAATAAGGCTGTTATGCCAGCGGCTCTTGATGAGGGCCACCGGCATATTTTCTGCTGATATGGAATTTTCTCAGAGATAGGAGCGAGCATGGTACGGCTAGAAAAGCTGACGAAAACATATAAAACTGGTGATCAGGCCTTGAAAGCGGTTGATCTGGATATTCCTGAAGGTCAGGTTTTAGCCTTGATAGGGCCATCTGGTGCAGGAAAATCTACTCTGATTCGTTGTCTAAATCGGCTGGTTGAGCCAACCGGAGGCAAAGCGTGGTTGGGTGAGACTGAATTGACTTCACTTTCACAAGGCAGATTACGAAAGGCCCGGCGCCGGATAGGTATGATCTTTCAGGAATATGCCTTAGTTGAACGCTTGACGGTAATGGAAAATGTATTATCTGGTCGATTGGGCTATGTCGGTTTTTGGCGCAGTTTTCTTCGACGCTACCCACAAAAAGATGTAGATGAGGCGTTCCGCTTGCTGGATAGAGTGGGTTTATTACATATGGCTGACAAACGTGCCGACGAGCTTTCGGGGGGGCAGCGTCAGCGGGTCGGCATTTGCCGTGCCCTGATCCAAGATCCTGATCTATTGCTGGTGGACGAACCCACTGCCTCTCTTGACCCTAAGACCAGCCGACAGATTATGCGTCTTATAGTTGAGTTGTGCCAAGAACGTAGACTGGCAGCGATTATTAACATTCACGATGTGGCATTGGCACAGATGTTCGTACAACGAGTGATTGGATTGGAATTCGGCAGCGTTGTGTTCGATGGTGCTCCAGACGGGCTGACTCCGGATGTGTTAACCCAAATCTATGGCGAAGAAGATTGGGAAGCAACGATCCAGAAGGACGAGGGTAGGAGCAGCGAAGAAGTGGAGGAGTCGGCATGGTGATGTCGGTAGATCATGTCCAAAATTTACCCTCGCATAGTGAGCTTAAATATATGCTTGGTAGGCGTTGGCGTAAGCCGCGCTTTATTAAGAGATCATGGCTGCGCTGGTTGCTTGGAGTGGGTGCCCTAATCTATTTGATAGCCGCCGTGATGACAGTTGAAGTCAATTGGTCACGGGTCTATGAGGGGCTCGATCGAGGCTGGAAGTTTGTGTCAGCTTTTACCAGCCCTGATTTTGTGAGTCGCGGAAGCGATATTTGGGAAGGGATGTTGGAAAGCCTTATTATGACAGTAACCGCTTCGGTTGTGGGCATAGCCATCTCAATCCCCATTGGATTAGGTGCTGCGCGCAATATATCTCCCTTGCCTGTTTATCTGATTTGTCGTGGCATTGTGGCAATTAGTCGAGCGTTACAGGAAATTATTGTGGCGATTCTTCTGGTAGCCATTTTTGGCTTTGGCCCACTCGCCGGGTTCTTAACTCTTAGCTTTGCCACCATAGGGTTCCTGTCGAAATTGTTGGCGGAAGAGATAGAGGCGATGAGCCGGGTGCAGGCTGAGGCGGTTCGGGCTACGGGGGCGAGCTGGTTGCAATGGATTAATTATGGCGTTCAGCCTCAGGTGATGCCGCGACTAATCGGGCTTTCAATATATCGTATGGATATCAATTTTCGTGAAAGTGCTATTCTTGGTCTGGTTGGTGCAGGTGGCATAGGTGCGACTCTCAATACTGCCTTTGACCGCTATGAATATGATACTGCCGCAGCAATCCTAATCTTGATTATCGTGATCGTCATGGCTTTCGAATATCTGTCAGGTGTCATCCGGGCGAGGGTACAATAATGGTTACTTTACAAAAGGAAGGCGTGATGAGCTGGCGCCGACGTACCACAGGGCGGGCACTTCTAGGATGGTTCGGCTGGTTGATGGGTGTCGCGCTGTTCATGTATTGCTGGCAGCAGATTTCAGCATCGACCACATGGTTCTTTGTTTGGGATGCGCCTCGAGTTGCTGAAGATATCTGGAGCCGGGCTACACCGCCGCGATGGGAATATATCGCTAAACTGGGTCGTCCAATCTGGGATACGCTTAATATTGCCACATTGGGTACATTGATCGCACTGTGTTTCGCTGTGCCGGTGGCCTTTTTGGCCGCGCGCAACACCACTCCCTCGGCGTTGTTTATACGCCCCATTGCACTGTTGATTATTGTCTCATCCCGCTCTATTAATTCACTGATCTGGGCGCTATTGTTGATTGCTATCATCGGTCCTGGAGTATTTGCTGGAATTGCAGCCATTGCTATCCGCTCGATTGGGTTCTGTGCCAAGTTACTATATGAGGCCATCGAGGAGATCGACGAGACTCAGGTTGAGGCGATTGTTGCCACGGGTGCCTCCCGTTGGCAAGTGATGGCCTATGGCATTGTTCCACAGATTATGCCCGCATTTGCTGGGATTGCAGTATTCCGATGGGATATTAATATTCGTGAGTCTACTGTTCTGGGCTTGGTCGGAGCAGGTGGAATCGGCCTTCAGCTTTCTGCATCATTGAATGTGCTGGCTTGGCCACAAGTTAGCTTGATACTCTTGGTGATTCTAGCTGCAGTAGTACTTGGTGAATGGGTGTCAGCCAAGATCAGGGGCGCGATTATTTAACAATGATAAATGCCGAGACGGCTCTGGATCTATATGAGGCAGCACGGCACAGGTTGCCTAGAGTGAATTATAAAGGGGATTGCGTGCCGCTATCCGATCTGATGGAGTTGGCGGATAGATACGATATTTTGTTATTTGATGCCTTTGGTGTTCTTAATATTGGCGAGGAGGCTATTCCCGGAGTGCCAAAGCGCATCTTGGAACTACAAGCGGCTGGAAAACGCGTGATGGTGCTGACCAATTCTGCTTCCATGCCTCATTCTGCCTTGTTGGAAAAGTTTACTCGCCAGGGTTATCACTTTGCTCCTGAGGATGTTATCAGCAGCCGTGACGTGCTCTTGGCGCATTTTGCGCCGGCTGTTGGTGAATGTTGGGGAGTTATCGTGCCGCCTGAATTGCAAAAGGGCACGTTGGATGACTTTCCATTGACCTTTTTGGAAGATGATCCGGTGGACTATAAAGCTGTCAATGGCGTGCTTATGCTGGGTAGTGGTGGATGGACGGCCAAGCGTCAAGCTTTGCTCAACGAAGCTTTGTGCAGGCAACCACGGCCTTTGTGGGTAGGTAATCCGGATATTGTTGCACCTAGGGAAAGCGGCTTTTCTGCGCAGCCCGGCTATTTCGCACATCATTTGGCAGACCGGTCGTCAATTGTCCCCCGGTTTTTCGGGAAACCTTTTCGCAATATATACCATTATGCTTTTTCACGCATGGGATCTGAATTTGATCCTAAACGGACAGTGATGATTGGTGACAGTTTACATACAGATATCCTCGGTGCTCAGGCGTCAGGTATAGATTCAGCGCTGGTTGTGAATCATGGTCTTCTGGCGGAACTTTGCGCAACTGATGAAATTTGTAGAACGGCAATAAAGCCAGATTTTATTTTGACTGGACTCTAGTGCATAGGCTCGATGTTTGCTTATAGATATACGCTTGGATATGTGAACGATCTCCAGACAGAGTTTTACTTGGGCAGGATAGGATGTTGCCCAGTGTTCTTGAAAGGACGTGAGTAATGAATAACTGCCTGTTAGCAAATTCATCTCTACAGCGTCAGTCGCTTTGTTAGAAATAATAAAAAGTTGGGTATATATTTAAGAATTTAATTATGCAACCACTTTCACAACTACCACTGGCAACAGCAAGGTCTATCAACTTTGTGTTTGCTGATATTGATGACACCATCACTACCGAAGGGTGCCTCAGTGCCGCAAGCTATACAGCTATAGAAAACCTGACAGCCGCCGGCATCCGTGTTATTCCCGTAACTGGCCGGCCGGCCGGTTGGTGCGATCTCATAGCGAGATTGTGGCCTGTCGCAGGTGTGGTTGGTGAAAATGGTGCATTTTATTATGCCTACCAGAGAACTGACCGCTCGATGGTAAGGGTATTTGCAGCCACTGAGCAGGAACGAAGTCGCAATAGACAAAAGTTGACACAAGTTCGTGAACAGATTTTGGCTGAGGTGTCAGGCTCAGCCGTTGCTGCTGATCAGTCCTTTCGCGATACGGATCTTGCCATCGACTTTTGTGAGGATGTGGCTCCTTTGGCTGATAAAGATGTGCAACGTATTCAAGCGATTTTTGAAGCCGCTGGTGCCGTTGCAAAAATTTCCTCCATTCATGTTAATGGGTGGTTTGGTACCCATGATAAGCTCACTATGACCCAACGGTTCTGTCGAGAAATACTGAAAGTTGAATTACATGATATTCTGGAAGAAGCCATGTTCGTTGGCGATAGCCCCAATGATGCCCCCATGTTTGCTCATTTTAAACATGCTTTTGGAGTCGACAATGTCAGGGATTTTGCGGCTATGGATGCTTATCCGGCATGGTTATCAAAGGGCCGTGGCGGAGAAGGGTTTGTAGAAATCGCCCATTGCTTGTTAACAGCAAGAGGTTGGTTGTAGACCTGTACGGGGTGGTGTGAAGTTTGGCTATACAAATCTTGATTGTTCGTATATGTTCGTTATGTAACTTGGCTTTAGTAATCTGAGTAATATTAGTCTGGCATATCATTACTGCAGTTCCCACCTTTCGTGCACAAGTGTTACAATGCTGGCCAGCTTATATGTGAGTGGTCGAAGAGGAATTAGAGCAATGAGCCAGAGTCATCGTCATGCCTTGATTCTTGAAAAAATTCAAGCTAGTGGTTTTGTTAGCATCGACGAATTAGTGGAGTTTTTTCAAGTTACTCCCCAAACTATCCGCCGAGACCTTAATCAATTGGCGATGGAACAAAATATCTCTCGACATCATGGTGGTGCTGGGCTGGAAAGTAGTACGGTTAACACCTCCTATCAAATGCGCAAGGTGTTGAATCTTGAGGCCAAGGAAAAGATCGCTGCAGCGTTGGTAAAAATCATTCCTGATGGGGCATCTTTATTTATTAACATTGGTACTACCAATGAAATTATTGCCCGAGCCCTGTTGAATCATCGTGACCTTCAGGTGGTTACCAACAATCTTCATGTGGCATCAATACTTGGAGTCAAGGAAGATTTTTCGGTTATTATCGCTGGTGGTGAAGTTCGACACAGTGACGGTGGCGTTATAGGCGAAGCGACCAGCGACTTTATCAACCAGTTCCATATGGACTTTGGTATTATAGGTATAAGTGGTATTTTGTCCGATGGTTCGCTACTTGATTTTGATTATCGTGAAGTTCTTGTGGCTCAGGCGATTATTCAAAATTCACGTCAGGTATTGCTAGCTACTGACCATTCTAAATTTGGCCGCAATGCGATGGTTCGACTTGGCACTATTGGTCAGGCTGACCACCTTTTTACTGATACACCTCCACCAGAGGAAATAATGGCAGCATTGGATGAGTATCAGGTCATTCTTCACATGGTATAGATAGCGCTCTATACCAACATATTTTCAATAAAATCATCTGCTTATTCACTCGTTGTGTTCACTAATTACACAGCCTAGGAAGTTTCGTTCTGGTTGTAAATGTTCGAAAATGTTTGTAAATATTCCTAATTAAGCTTATACTCTATTCCAACAGGTTGGTTATGCAACATTGCTGCCGCAGAACATGGAATAGGGTGCAATAGGTAAGTGGAAAAGAAGTCAGAAGTTTTGGATTTATTGGTAGTTGGTGGTGGTGTTAATGGTGTTGGCATCGCTCTGGATGCCGCCGGTAGGGGTTTAAGTGTCAGTCTGTGCGAAATGCACGATCTGGGTTCAGCAACCTCCTCCAATAGCAGTAAGTTAATACATGGTGGCTTGCGCTATCTGGAACACTATCAGTTTCGGCTGGTGCGCGAAGCATTAGCGGAACGAGAAGTTTTGCTTGCTAAGGCCCCGCATATCATGTGGCCCCTGCGTTTTCGTTTACCACACCGCCCGCATTTGCGCCCATTATGGATGATTAGAGCCGGACTTTTTCTCTATGACCATTTAAGCAAGCTAAAAAATTTGAAACCTTCGATAGGAATTAAATTTAATAATACTAGCCCTCTGCGTACAGAAATTACCCGTGGTTTTGAGTATTCCGATGCCTGGGTGGATGATGCTCGTTTGGTAGTCCTTAATGCGATGGCTGCCAGAGATAAAGGGGCTAAGATTCATACTTACACTCGGTGTGTCAGTGCCGTACGAAAAAATGCTTTATGGCATGTGACGCTGGAAAATCAGATTACCGGTGAACAGCAAGTTTGTACGGCTCGGGTGTTAGTTAATGCTGCAGGTCCATGGGTGGTGGATTTTTTCCAGGAGGCTCTAGCTGCCAAAGCACCCAAACAGATTCGCCTAGTCAAAGGCAGTCATATCATTGTACCTAAACTGCATGATGAACCTGAGGCTTATATATTGCAAAATGCAGATGGTCGTATTGTGTTTGTCATACCCTATGAGGGGGAGTTTTCTCTGATCGGTACTACCGATGAGGAATATAATGGGGCACCGGACAAGAGTCGTATTTCTGACCAGGAAATCGAATATTTAATATCGGTTACCAATAGTCATTTTAAGCAAGAAATTGGTAAGCAGGATATTGTTCACACGTATTCGGGAGTGCGCCCTCTAATTGATGATGAGTCAGTTAATGCCCAGGCTGTTACCCGTGACTACAGTTTTGAAATCGACAGACCCAAAAAGGATGCGCCTCTGGTATCGGTATTTGGTGGCAAAATAACTACCTATCGTAAATTGGCAGAAGCAGTAGTGGATGCTATCGCCAAGCTCTTTGATCAGGCTGGTGAGCCTTGGACCCATAATGCCCCTCTGCCTGGTGGTGAATTTACTGACCCTAAGCAACTTGGAAACGAATTGAAAGGAAAATTTCCATGGTTGCCAGAAATGGTTATTGGCCGCTATGTTCGCTGTTATGGCACTTTGAGCTACGTGCTCTTGGAAAATGCTAATTCATTAGCGTCTATGGGGCGTGACTTTGGTGCCGGTCTATTTGAGAAAGAAGTAGAGTATCTGGTTGAGCATGAATGGGCGCGAAGTGCAGAAGATATTATTTGGCGTCGCACCAAGCTCGGTTTGTTTATGCAGGATGCGGAAATCTATGAGCTAGAGTGTTTTCTCAAGGCCATAAAGCCCACAAGGGATATCACACCTGAATCCCAAGTCGCATAGGGACGCTGTGACAGGGTCCCTGAAGGGTGGGTTGCCACAGTGCATTTTTAAGCGCTTGGTTTGCCCCCCCTTATCAATACTTTCAATACCCAGACAATAGTTTGATTGTCTTACCTTGTATTTAAGTCTTATTTGCACAAGGCATTGGGTGTAGTGAGTCTAAATAAATAAAATCGCAAATTCTTATAGGATCAAAGTGACTGGCACCAAAGTAATTATAGATTTGTTCGGTAGTGTAGCCCTTCTATTGTGGGGATTGCATATGGTTCGTAGCAGCATTATCCAGGCTTATGGTGGTTCACTGCGGGCATCGTTAAGGAATTTTCTAGATAACAGGTGTAAGGCGTTCGTCGGTGGTTTGGGTATCACATTACTTCTACAAAGCAGTACTGCTACAGCCTTGTTGGCCAGTTCCTTTATCACTAGCGTGCCGGCTCTGGGATTATTGCTGGGTGCCGATGTAGGCACGGCATTAGTTGCTCAAGTCTTGTCTTTTAAGCCATTTTGGTTGTCACCTATGCTCTTGTTTACGGGCTTTGTTATGTTTAGCCAGCTGTCCAGAGAGCGGGACAAGCAGTGGGGTATGTTTTGTATTGGTCTTGGACTGATGCTGCTGGCGCTGCAACTGATTTTGTCTGCATCTGGCCCTATGCGGGATTCCGATATTGCTCAAGGGGTACTGGCTGCCTTGGCTAGTGATCCCATATTGGCAGTACTGGTGGCAGCCATCTTTACCTATATGGCTCATTCTAGCCTTGCCATTATTCTGCTGGTCGTATCACTTGCGGGAACAGGTGTTCTTGGTGTCCCAGTGGCGTTGACTTTGGTGCTGGGGGCAAATCTTGGGGGTGCCTTGCCAGCTGTGATGGCTACCATGAATAAAACCCCTGAGGTTAGGCGGCCACCAATTGGAAACTTCTTGTTCAGACTTTTTGGTTGTATCTTAGTGCTTCCTTGGCTTGGCCAAGTCGAACTATTGCTGCCGCTGATAGAACTGGATGCTGGACGACAAATAGTCAACTTCCACCTGCTATTCAATTTAGTATTGGTGGCTGTCGCATTGCCGCTGGTGCACCTGATGGCACAATTGACCGAGGCGCTATTGCCAGCTGAACTTAATGATGAACAGGAATTTAAGCCTCGTCATTTAGATGCGGCTGCATTGGAGGTGCCAGCTCTGGCTTTGTCCAATGTTGTGCGGGAAATATTACGCATGGGCGATACTTTGGAGTCAATGATTAGCTCTACTCTTGATGCGCTAAAGAACGAGGATCAAAATCTGGTTCAACAGATGAAAAAATCGGATGACCTTATTGATGACTTCCATGAAAAAATCCATCTTTATCTTACTCAGTTAAGTCGCGAATCATTGAATGAGAAAGATAGCCGCCGTTGTAATGAAATTATGGCTTTCGCCACTAATCTAGAACATGTTGGCGACATTATCGAACGCAGTCTAGCTCTGTTGATCGCCAAGAAAAACCAGCAACAGTTGCATTTTTCTGCAGGTGATAAGGAAGAAATAAAGCAACTTTATTTGTGCGTGCAAACCAACATGAAGCTGGCATTTAGCGTGTTTTTGTCTGGTGATTTGAATAGTGCTCGCCACTTGCTTGAGCAAAAAACTGAGGTTCGGGATCTGGAGCACGGTGCGGTTAACCGCCATCAGAAGCGTCTGCGTGAGCAGGATCATCATGATATTAACGTCAGCGCGTTATATCTTGATATTCTGCGCGATTTAAAAAAAATCAATTCTTGTTTGGTATCGGTTGCCTATCCGATTCTTGACCATGCAGGGGAATTACGTGACAGCCGGTTGCGGGTAAGTCATTCATAATGTGCAGTCCGAAGACCGTGACCTATGTTGGCAAGTGGCTTTTGGCAGATAGTTGTATGACCTTGTGGCGCCCCATCAATAGCGCCAGTGGTTGGTTCACACAAACCGCATGGACAAATCGATAGACTGGCAATCCTTGGTCAACGCACCGATGGAAATATAATCGACACCGGTTTCAGCTATGGGTATGAGGGTCGTGTTGGTGATGCCACCAGAAGCCTCTAGTTTGGCTGTGCCTTTTGCTAGTCGCACGGCAGCTCGCATGTCCTCAAGGCTGAAATTATCCAGCATAATGGTGTCTGCTTTGGCCTCAATGGCTTGTTTCAGCTCAGCCATGGATTCCACCTCCACTTCTACTGGCTTACCCGGTGAGTTGCTGCGGGCGGTGTTGATGGCTTGGGCAATACCACCACAAGCCGCGATGTGGTTTTCCTTAATAAGATAGGCGTCGTACAAACCGATACGGTGGTTGTGGCAGTTGCCGCAACTAACGGCGTATTTTTGCGCTTTACGCAGGCCCGGTATGGTCTTACGCGTATCCAACAACTTCACTGGTGTATGGGCTACTAGACTGGCGTAATAGGCGGCTATGGTGGCGGTGCCAGACAAACATTGCAAAAAATTTAACGCACAACGTTCGAAAGTTAACAAGCGGCGGGCAGAGCCCGTTGCTTCAAACAAGGTTTGGTTGGCTTGGGCGCGATCACCATCCGCTACATGCCATTGGATTTGGATATTGCTATCTATTTGCTTGGCCACCTCATTTACCCAGTCTATACCGCAAATAGTGGCATCTTCGCGAGTAATAACACGAGCGTGAGCCTGTTCGTTGGCAGGGATAAGCGCCGCGGTGATATCGCCAGTACCCAAGTCTTCTTCTAGGGCAGTGGTAACATTGATGATTAGGTCGCTTTTCAGGTTTTCGCTCATGGTGTGCTCAGGGCAATGTATCTGTTTAAAAGAGGGCTGGCATTTTAACACAGCCACAAAAAGGAGCAATTGCTGACCGGTCAAAAGGCCTATTAACAGTGAGTAGTCACAGAATTATGGCTAAAGTAATAGGAATAGTCAGCACGGCAGATAGGTTGCTGATTAATACGATAGCGGCTACGCGCTGGGGCTCCTGTTGCAACTGCTCTGCTACCATGTAATTGAGCACGGCTGGGGGTAACACTGAAAATAATAGGAGCGCAGTATAGTGCTCACTGGAGAGGTCTATAAATAGTGGTACTGTTAATGCCATGGCCAGACCTGACAAAGGGCACAAGATGGCACCAGCTAACCCTAGGCGCCAGTCCTGGAAGTTTACATCCAGCATGCGCATACCAAGAGTAAATAGCATCAATGGTATGCAAATTTCACCCAGCATGGAGAGGGGGATTTGTATTACTTCCGGGGGTCTTACGCCAGTACTCGCAAGCGCCAAGCCCGCTATGGTGGCAATGATCATAGGTTGGCGGAACACCCCGATTATGCCTTTGTTGGGGCGAATAAGGTACACCCCAAGAGTGAAATGCAAAATCATTTCTACTAGAAAAAATACCATGGCGACGGCTAAAAAATCACTACCAAAGGTTAGTATCATCAGGGGGATGCCTAAATTGCCCACATTGTTAAACATCATGGGCGGCACCAAAGTCTTCACTTGCCAGGGTGATAATTTAATAATTGGCCAAAGCACTAGACCGGAGCCAATAATGACCCACGTAGCGGCGGCTGCCAATTGGCCAAGATGGACGATATCGATACTTCTATCTATCAAAACAGAAAAAACCAGCATGGGTACAAAAACATCCATATTGACCTGGTTGAGAATGCTGATATCTGGCTTGCGCCATAGGCCATAGAGTGCGCCTATTGAGACTACGCCAATGATGGGTAGTACAATGCTAAGGACTCTTTCTGCTATCGCCAGATCGATCATTTATGTGCCTATGGGTATTTATGGTTAAAAAAAACGCCTCGGAGTGTGGCTCAGAGGCGTTAGTTAGATTGCTTTTTGGGCTAGACCATACAGTCGATAACTTTATGGCCTAGCAAAGGCTAATTGCCGTAGGCTACGGCAGGCAACCACAAGGAAATTTCTGGCCAGAATAGCAGGATCATCATGCCTGTTAACTGGAGTCCAATGAATGGCACCACACCTTTGTAGATGTCAGTTAACTTGACTCCTGGAGGGCAAACACCTTTGAGGTAGAACAAGGCAAAGCCAACGGGCGGGGTGAGAAAGCTCGTTTGCAAGGCCATGGCCACCAGCATGACGAACCATACCAACTCAGGATTGTCCACAACACCATAGCCGTTGATATCCAGGCCAAGGGCAGAGATAACCGGGGCTAGTAGTGGCAGTACAATGAGGGTGATTTCGATCCAGTCGAGGAAGAACCCCAGTAGAAAGATAATGCCCAATATAAACAGGATGATGCCATAAGGGCCAAAAGGTAAACCAGTCAAGAAGGATTCAATTAGTTCATCTCCACCTAGTTCGCGCAAAACTAATGCAAAACAAGTGGCACCGATAAAGATAGCAAAGATGTAAGCCGTTGTATTATACGTGCCTAAAACCGCTTCTTTGAGGACACTTAGCTTAAACTTACCGTTGTACATTGCTAACAAAGTAGCACCCAGTGCGCCTACGCCAGAGGCCTCAGTAGGAGTGGCTATGCCGGCAAATATGGAGCCTAAAACGGCAAAAATCAATAACAGGGTGGGTAATACGCTTTGAATAACCCGCAATACTACGCCCCAATCAGGAGATTTTGCATCTGTTGGTAGTGGCGCATAGCTAGGTTTGAAGATGCCCACTGCCAAGATGTAAATAATGTACAGAGAGCCCAAGATGATGCCTGGGAATACCGCCCCCATAAATAGGTCACCAACGGACAAACCGAGTTGGTCAGCCATGATAACCAGCATGATACTAGGTGGAATCAAGATGCCTAGGGTGCCTGCGCTGGCAATAGTACCTAAGGCCAAAGGCATATTGTAGCCTTGTTTTTGCATGGCCGGTAAGGACATGACGGCCAGTAGTACCACAGAGGCACCGATGATACCTGTTGAGGCCGCAAGGATAATGCCGATGGAGATGACGGTAATGGCTAGTCCACCTCGAACCTTGCCAAACATGTCTTGTAATGCGTTCATCAGGCGTTCAGCGACCCCTGATTTGTCCAGCATAATGCCCATAAATATAAACATGGGTAGGGCAACCAAAATCCAGTTGTCCATGATTTTGAAGACTCTGTTGACAACTAGGCCCAGAGTGGTCATATCCAGCCCTGTCCAAGTGCCCAGGTAAATATCCGCTAGGTAACCCGCCACGCAGAAGATGACACCGACGCCACCTAGCACCCAGGCTACGGGAAAACCGGTAAATAGCAAAAGAATAAAACTGCCAAACATGGCAAGTACGAGAATCTCATTGGCTTCCACGATTAAGCTCCTTCAGATACAGGTGTACGTAGCAGGTGGATGCATCGTGAAATGCGACCTACAAAAGCAAATAACAATAATCCGCAACTAAGGGGAATAACGGCCTTGATGGCCCAGGTGTATGGCAGTCCTGATGGTGACCAGGATCTCTCACCGACACGCCATGACTCATAGACAAACTCAAAGCTGTTCAAGAATAAGGTGCCGATAAACGGTATGGCCAGAAACAACATCCCCAAAATTTCTATCCACTGTTGTGTGCGAATGTTTAGATTGTGATGTAAAAGGTCTACACGAACATGTTTGTCTAATACTTGCGTATAAGCCATGCCAAACATAACGCCAATGGCGTATAGGTGCCACTGAAGCTCTTCTAGAGCGATAAGGCCGGCGTGAAAGCCGCGGCGTAAGACTATTTGGCTAATAATGGCAATAATTAGCAGCACATAAGTCCAGGCAATAGCATTACTGAGACGTTTAATGCCTGTGTCGATGCTATCGGCTACGGTGAGTAATACCGATTCGTTCATGTCGGTCTCCAGAACATATTAAAAAAAGGGCGTATCCAAGCATATTATTGATCATATACGACCTGGATACGCCAGTAAAAAGAGCCGCCTATTTCTAGGTAGCTCTTCTAGGAGGTTCTATATTAAGAAAATATAGTTACTTACGTGGTAAGAACGCGTTGGTTTCCCATAGGTCGTAACCTGCACGGAATTCGGACAGATCAGCGTATACCTTGGCGAAGAAAGCATCTTCAGCTGCGAACTCAACAGCAACTTGATCCCAAGTTGTCTTGAATGTGTTCAGCATATCATCGCTCCAGTACATGATCTTCACGCCGTTCTCTTCAGCTTTAGCCATAACGTCGAACTGAGACGCTTCACCTTCAGCGAAGGAGTTAGTCAAAGATGCGCGACAAGACATTTGAACAATTTTCTTTTGACGGTCAGACATCTTGTTCCAAGCATCGCCGTTGATCAGCAATTCGAACAAGGTGGCTTGTTGATGCCAGCCAGGGAAGTAGTTGTACTTAACGATCTTATGCAGACCCAAACGCTGGTCGATAGCTGGTTGGGAGAACTCGGTTGCATCGATAGCGCCTTTTTCTAGAGCACCAAAGATTTCACCACCTGGCAGACCTACTGTGCTTACGCCCAGTTTTTCCATTACCTTGGCACCTAAACCGAAGAAACGCATGTTCAAGCCTTTCAGGTCTTCAGGTGAGTTGATTGGGTTGGCGAACCAACCAGATGTTTCTGGAGATAGAATGGCACAAGGCTCAACGTGAACGTTATAGCCGTTGCTGTCATACATTTCCTGATAAAGCGCTAGGCCGTTACCGTACAGGATCCAAGCTAGGTACTCACCGGCTTCTGGGCCGAAAGGTACGGAAGAGAAGATAGGTGCAGCAGGCATTTTACCAGCATGGTAACCAGCCGTGGTGTAACCGGCGTTCACTTTACCACTGGATACGGCGTCTAGAATTTCTGGTGTAGATACCAGTTTCTTAGGTTCGTAAAACTTCATCTTCAAAGTGCCATCGCCTAGAGCGTTAATGGTGTCTTGAATCTCGATGATTGGGCTACCTAGAGCCGGTAGGGTTGATGGGAAGGCAACTGGCGTTTTCAGCAGGATGTTGTTCTCCACTGTTGCGGCTGTTGCAGAAGCTGTCGCAAGGGTAAGTGCGGCAGCAGTCAGTGTAGTCTTGAGTAGCTTCATGGTGTTCCTCAAAAGATTTAGTTTTTTTTATGACCACATGGAAATATTCCAGTGGTTCCTTTTCCAAAATGGTTAATTGGTCATACCAATGTACCGAATGGTGACTACAAGGTAAAATGAATGCCTATGCTTTGTCAACTATTTTTTTAAAACCCCCGTTTTAATGGGCTAATAAAAATAACAGAAAACTGATAGTAGTTGACCAATTATAAAAAAAACAGTAGTTTTAAAGATAGTGTTAAATTGGTATTACCAAAAATCAGCATACTATGTTTTATTGTTAGCGTAGTAAGGTGTTAGTTAAATGGCGTTTGCTTGTTGTTGGTAGAAATAAAAATTAGAATGACGAGTAATGCTAACAAATGAACCTGAACCCAATGGCTTATCAGCGCGTTAAACAACCAAAAATATCCGATGTGATCATGGAGCAGTTGGAGGCTATGATACTAGAGGGTAGTCTCAAACCAGGGCAAAAGTTGCCACCAGAAAGAGAGTTGGCCTTGCAGTTTGAGGTATCGCGTCCCTCCTTGCGGGAGGCTTTACAGAAACTGGCTGCGCGGGGGCTAATTATTATTCGCCAAGGTGGCGGGTCTTACGTCGCCGAAAGTGTTGGTAATAGTTTTGTGGATCCGCTATCACAGTTGTTTGCCAGTCATCCTGAAGCTCAGTATGATTTGTTGGAGTTTCGTCATGCCTTAGAGGGCGTGACGGCCTATTACGCTGCGTTACGCTGCACGCAGACTGATAGAGAACGTTTACGTGCCTGTCATGAGTATTTGCAAGAAGCCCATGACGCTAAGCAATTTGCTAAGGAAACCAAAGCGGATGCCGATTTTCATCTGGCCATTGCGGAGGCGTCTCATAATGCCGTATTGCTGCACACCATGAGAGCCCTGTTCACATTGTTGCAAAAAAATATCTACAGCAATTTAGAAAGTATTTATCCAAAGCGGGATACGCGCGCTTTGATTCACGAGCAGCATAGTGTGTTGTTGCAGGCTATCTTAGATGGTGACCCAGAGGCAGCGCGCAATGCAGCGCACGATCATTTAGTTTTTGTGGAAGAAGCGATTGTTGAGCACGGTAAAGAAAGTACACGCTTGCAGCGAGCTATGCGGCGGTCTACATCTTAATTGCTCAGAAAAGAAAAATAGTTTTATTTGTAAATATATTACAGATACTTATATTATTGGCTAATATATAGCCTTTTTTGCTATCATGTTGTAATATATTTACAAGAAAACAAAAAGCCCCGCAATGAATGGGGCTTTTTATCATGCAAAGGCAACTGCCAGACTCACCCTAAATTGCGCAGTTCTTGTCGCCTTTGTGCAAGGCTGGTCTCCAAAAGAGGCCGGGTAAAGCTAATATATCCACAGTTACCCTGTGGGTTGTATACGAAAAGCAGGAGAAGTGCGTGAGCTCCCTATCTGATATTGATCCTATCGAGACACAAGAATGGCTGGACGCTTTAGAGTCAGTCATTAAAAACGAAGGCGCCGAACGTGCCCGTTATATTCTTAGCAAGTTAGGCGAAAAAGCGCGTGCCGAAGGGGCTGAGCAAGAGTGCGCTTTAACGACGCCCTATGTGAATACCATTTTGCCTAAAGACGAGCAGCGTATGCCGGGCGATTTGTTCATGGAGCGTCGGATTCGTTCCCTGATTCGCTGGAATGCTATGGCAATGGTGCAGCGGGCCAATGACAATGATGATGGCTTGGGTGGTCACATTTCCAGTTTTTCCTCATCTGCCACCTTGTACGACATTGGTTTTAACTACTTTTTCCGCGGAACCACGGACAAGCAAGAAGGGGATTTGGTTTTTTTCCAGGGCCATATTGCTCCAGGTATCTATGCTCGTTCTTATTTGGAAGGCCGGCTTACAGATGAACAGATGGACAACTTCCGCCGTGAAGTTGATGGCAATGGTTTGTCCTCCTATCCTCATCCTTGGTTAATGCCTGACTACTGGCAATTTCCAACGGTATCTATGGGCCTTGGCCCTATTCAAGCCATCCACCAAGCTCATATCATGCGCTATCAACAAAATCGAGATTTGGTTGATAATGGTGACCGCAAAGTATGGGCTTTCTTGGGCGATGGTGAGACAGATGAGCCAGAAACGCTAGGCTGTATTTCTCTTGCCGGTCGTGAAAAATTAGATAATCTCATTTTTGTTGTGAATTGCAATTTGCAGCGTTTAGATGGTCCGGTTCGCGGTAATGGCAAGGTTGTACAAGAACTAGAAGGCATCTTTAAAGGTGCCGGCTGGAATGTGATCAAAGTCATGTGGGGGCGCCATTGGGACCCACTGTTTGAAAATGATCACGATGGCTTATTGCAAAAGCGCATGAACGAAGTAGTAGATGGTGAGCTACAAAACTACAAGGCCATGGGGGGGGCGTATACCCGTGAAAACTTCTTTGGCAAATATCCAGAGTTAAAAGAGCGTGTTGCCCACCTTTCTGATGACGATATTATGAATCTTAACCGTGGAGGTCATGACCCTTATAAGGTATATGCTGCTTACCACGAAGCTTTCCACACTAAGGATCGTCCGACTGTAATTCTTGCCCAGACCGTAAAAGGTTATGGTATGGGTAAGTCTGGTGAAGCTAAAAACCCAACTCACTCGCTGAAGAAATTGGGTATGGATGACATGATGTCGTTCCGCGATCGTTTTAGCATTCCATTGAATGATGATCAATTGAAATCGGTGCCTTATTATCGACCCCATGAAGACTCTCCAGAAATGAAGTACATGCGTGCTCGGCGTGATAGTCTGGGCGGCGTGTTCCCATCTCGACGGGCTGACTTTGAAGCCTTGCAGGTGCCCAAATTGGAGGCCTTAGGCAGTCAACTTAAGTCCAGTGGTAAGCGACAAGTCTCCACCACCATGTCGTTTGTACGTACATTGACAACCTTGGTTAAGGACAAAGAAATCGGTCAGCGTATCGTGCCTATTATTCCGGATGAGGCGCGTACCTTTGGTATGGAAGGTATGTTTCGCCAATTGGGTATTTATACCGCCGAAGGACAAAAGTATGTCCCCCATGACTCTGATCAGATTATGTATTATCGCGAAGATCAGGCGGGTCAGATCTTAGAAGAAGGTATCAATGAATCTGGAGCCATGTCGGCTTGGTTGGCGTGTGCTACTTCATATAGCAACAACAACTATGCCATGATTCCGTTTTATATCTTTTATTCCATGTTTGGTTTTCAGCGTGTTGGCGACCTTGCTTGGGCTGCAGGTGATAGTCAGGCTCGCGGCTTCTTGATTGGTGGCACGGCTGGCCGTACTACCTTGAACGGTGAAGGTTTACAGCACGAAGACGGTCATAGCCATGTCATGGCGAATTTGATTCCAAATTGTGTTACTTATGATCCAACCTATGCTTACGAGCTTACGGTCATCATTCAAGATGGCATGCGTCGTATGTACGAGGACAAGGAAAACAAGTTCTATTACATTACCGTGATGAATGAAAATTATACTCAGCCAGAAATGCCGATAGGTTGTGAGGAAGGCATTATCAAAGGTATGTATTTGCTCAATGAAGTGAAGCCCAAAGCCAAGAAACGGGTACAATTGTTGGGTTCTGGCACTATCTTGCGAGAGGTAGAAGCCGCTGCTGAGATATTGGCTGCTGAATTTGGTATAGGTGCCGATGTATGGAGTGCCACCAGTTTTAATGAGCTAGGCCGTAATGCTCAAGCCACTAGCCGTTGGAATATGCTTCACCCAGAAGCGACTCCAAGAAAGAGTTACGTGGAAGAATGCTTAGGTTCACGCAAGGGGCCTGTGGTGGCTGCGACGGATTATGTGAAAGCTTTTGCCGAGCAGATTCGCGAAGTGGTACCCACTACCTATAAGGTATTAGGCACTGATGGTTATGGTCGTAGTGACAGTCGAGAGAAATTGCGAGAGTTCTTTGAGGTGAATCGTTATTACGTGGTAGTGGCGGCTTTGAAGGCCCTGGTCGATGAGGGCGTGATAAAGCCTTCTGAAGTCAGCAAAGCTATTAAGAAGTTCAACATTGACAGCAACAAAACCGATCCGGTTTTACTGTAAACGGCTGACAAGGAGAGCGGAACAATGGCAAATATTAATGTAACCATTCCAGATCTGGGTGGCGCTAATGACGTTGAAGTTATCGAATTGTGTGTTGCCGTTGGCGATACCGTTGCAGAAGGTGACTCGCTGATAGTATTGGAGACCGATAAGGCCTCCATGGAAATCCCATCCCCACACACTGGCGTAGTGGCAGCGATACACCTGCAAGAAGGAGCGACCTGTAATGTGGGCGATGCCCTGCTTGATCTAACTGCCGAAGGTGAATTGAATGTGGCACCGGAAGTGGATCAGGGAGTAGACGAACAACCATCAGATACAGCACAAGATTCGGTGCCAGAGCCAGTGGAAGAAGTGGCAGTAGCTAGTGTCAGCCAGACTCTGGAGATGCTGGTACCCGACTTAGGTGGCGCTAGTGAAGTTGAAGTTATTGAGGTGGCGGTTGCTGAGGGCGATGAAATAGCCGAAGGTGACACCATCGTGGTGGTGGAAACAGACAAGGCCTCCATGGAAATTCCGGCTACTAGCAGTGGCAAGCTGGTCAGTCTGAAACTATCCGAAGGCAGTAAGGTCAATCAAGGTGACTTGATGGCTCTAGTAGAAAGTGTTGGTAGCGCAGACGCTTCTCAAAGTACTGAGCCTGCACCAGCACCTGTAGCTTCAGTTGAGGCAACTCCAGCTGCGCCGGTGACGCCCCCAGTGGCGCCCCAAGTGGCACCTATGCAGGCGCCCGTAGCTGAACCATCACGCGACCAGCAAGGCAAAATTCATGCTGGGCCCGCTGTGCGCATGTTAGCCCGAGAGCTGGGCGCCGACTTAACACAAGTGAGCGGCACCGGTCCTAAGGGGCGCATTTTGAAAGAAGATGTGCATGCCTTTGTCAAACAACGTCTTAATGCGCCAGTGGCTAGTGCCGCTGCAGCTGGTTCGGTTATTGCACAACCACCAGCTATCGACTTTAGCCAATTTGGTGAAGTTGAAAAGATTAAGATGAGCAAAATTCACCGCTTAACTGCGCAAAATATGACGCGTAGCTGGTTGAACGTGCCCCATGTGACACAATTTGATCATGCGGATATCACAGAGCTTGAGGCTTTCCGTAAAGGCATCAAGGCTGAGGCTGAACAGCGTGGCACCAAGGTTACGCCGTTGCCGTTTATGCTCAAAGCTTGCGCCATGGCTCTGCGAGAATTTCCACAGTTTAACGTGTCCCTGGATAATGATGGCGAACATTTGATTCAAAAGCACTATGTGAACATTGGTGTAGCAGTGGATACGCCAGCAGGGCTAGTGGTGCCAGTGTTACGTGACGTCGATCAGAAATCCATTTGGCAGTTGTCAGAAGAAATTATAGAAATGGGTGGCAAGGCGAAGAACAAGAAGCTGATGCCGGCGGATATGCAAGGTGGTTGTTTTACTATTTCCAGCTTGGGTAGCATCGGTGGTACTGCTTTCACACCCATCGTCAATACGCCAGAAGTGGCTATCTTGGGTGTTTCCAAGGCTGATATTCAGCCGAGCTGGGATGGATCTGAGTTTAAACCACGTTTAATGATGCCTTTAAGCCTATCCTACGATCATCGTGCCATTAATGGCGCTGATGCGGCGCGTTTTACGGCGTACCTAGGCAAGGTCTTAAGTGATATTCGCCATCTAGTGATGTGATAATCAGTGGAGGGGCAGGCTCAGTTTGGGCCTGTCTCTTCATAGTTGATTTGACAAATTATTTACCAAGTCGAGAACTTAGCAACAAGCTGGTTTCTGTCTCTCTAATGCCATCAATCGCACGCAGCTTCGATAGTGCTGCGTCAAAATTCTCTAAGTTTTCAGCCTGAATCTCTGCAGCCAAATCCCATTTCCCATTAGTGGTGTAGATTTTGGTGATTTCAGGTATTAATTTCATTTGGGTAATCGCATTTTCTTCTTTGGTAGCAAAAGAACAAATGGTGACCCAGCCGCGAATCTTGCTAGCAAAAGAATCGTTACGTAAAACGGCTGTAAAGCCACTGATAACGCCCGTTTCCAGTAAGCGGTTCATGCGCTTATTCACGGTGGTGCGAGTCAAGTTAAGCTCTTTAGCCATATCCGCAACGCTGCTGCGGCCATCTCTTTGTAAAATGGATACAATATGACGATCTTTTTCATCCAGATAGTCGGTCATTAGCCTGTTCCTCTTGCATAAAACTCATAGGGTAGTGCCTGCTGATGTGCTATCGATATGGCGCTCATGTCGTCACTTTCTTGCCGGCAGGCGATGCTTTCAATTGCACTGTGATAAAGGGCACCTAATGCTTCCGAATCACTTTCACCAGGTACATTCAATAGTCGGACCTTGGCTTGCTAGTGCCTTGACGACCATCTGGCCCTTTAAGATGCTTTTTTATTGGCGTCATAAATAGTCCTTTGGTGTTAGCTCGTGGGGTAGTGTTGGCGCAGCTCATCGCAAACCTGTCTATGGGCCGCGCAAGGTAAGTGTAGTATAGAGCCCTGTTGAATAATGAAGCCATTAATTGCGTCAATTTCACTTGGCCTGCCGGCGAGACAGTCCTGTAGCATGGAAGACTTATTGTCAGCAGTTTGTTGGAGTACTCGCAAGGCATGGTTTAGTAAGCCGTGAGGAATAGGGGTTATGTGGCAACGGCTCATCACATCTTCGGTTTCCCGGCATAGCTGCTCAAGGCGTGGGCGAGCCTTGGGGTGCTGTATAAGCTCACCATTGGTGATTTGATAGATGGCCGTCAGTGCGTTGATAACCCCATTGACAGCTAATTTGTGCCACATGGGGGTATGGATGTCCTTGTGCCAATGCAATGTCAAGGTATTCTCTTGTTGTTGGCTTGCCGTAATGAGCCTTTCAATTTGTGTGGGCATTTTTTGAGGCGACAGGTGGCTGCTAAAGGCACCCATTTGCGTGCTGCCTGTACCAGCTTGTATGACTTGCCATGGTGCCTTGCGCCAAGCGCCATCACTGGTGGTCGCACAGTATATATTGAATTGGGGCCAGGCCGTTTGCAGGGACTGGGCTGTGCCCATACCGTTCTGTAGTAAGATGATATTGGCTTTTGGATTAAGTAATTTGCGCCAAGGTTCTATGGCGCTGAGTGTGGCGTAGGTTTTCGTGCATACCAGCAGGTTGTGAATAGTGGCGTGGCCTATGCCCGGGAATAAGCTTTTGGGGTGAGAGGTGTGGGTGATTTTGTCTTGGCTAAGCTGTAAACCTTGGGACTGCAAAAGATTGTGTTGGCCCTCATCACGAGCAAGCACCGTGATATCTAACCCCCAGACTTGCATCGTGTGTGCCCATAAACCCCCGATGGCGCCGGCGCCTAATATATACCAAGAGTGTGAAGAGTCTGTGTTCATAGTTGATCTAGGGCTATTGCCCGTCCATAGCTTCAGGTAAAATCCAGAGTATAGTTTAACAAAGGAGTATTAACATGCCATCATTTGATGTGGTATCTGAACTGGATATGCACGAAGTGGCCAATGCGGTAGATCAGGCTAACCGCGAAGTGGGTACAAGATTTGATTTTAAAGGTGTCGATGCCAAGTATGAGCAGGGCGATGGCTTTGTCACCATGCACGCTGAGGTGGACTTTCACATGCAACAAATGTTGCCCATTCTGCAAGACAAACTAATTAAGCGTGGTATTGATATCAAATGTTTGGAATTGAAGGATATTGAGACAGCCAATATGCGTTGTCGCCAGCAGGTCTTGTTGCGTTCTGGGTTAGACAAAGAGTTAGCCAAAAAAATTGTCAAGCAGATTAAAGACAAGAAGCTAAAGGTGCAGTCTCAAATTCAAGGTGAACAGGTGCGAGTAACAGGGAAAAAGCGAGATGACTTGCAGCAGGTGATTGCCTTTTTGAAAGAGGGTGATTTTGAGTTGCCGCTCCAATATCAGAACTTCCGTGACTAATATTTATCCTCTGGGTTAGTTTGGTAATTGAGTAGCGACTAACACTAACCCATAGGGTTGGCTATTTGGTGGCTTTTGATTCAGACCCTTTAGGTTGGACTAAGGCAAGACCTGTGAGCATCAATGCCAGCGCTAACCACACTAAAATATGGTGGGACTCGTTGAAGATGAGTATACCCAAAAATATGGCCGATAAGGTGACGAGATAGGCGACTTGGCTGGCAAATACCGCCCCCGTGCGGCTGACGAGCCATATATAGGCACCATAAGTGATGATGTGCAGTGCGCTATTTAGTAATAACCCCCATTCAACACTGGTCCACGGTAAGTCAAGGCTGACCCAGGTGTCAGTCGCCAAAATTACTGGTGCTGAAACCACTACTCCCACAATTGAAGAACCTCGTAGGGCATTGAAAGCGGTCATTTTAGGAGGCGTTGCTTGTGCCAAATAATTGCCTTCGGCACCATAGCAAAAGGGTGCGATGAGAGCGATGGCCACCCAGATAGCCATGCTGGCATCGGGTAGGGCCGCATCGGGGCCCAGCAGCAACACCATAGCCGTACCACCTAACAGGATGCCCATAAGGCGGCTGGACTGGAGTTTCTCACTGCGTATGGCCAAGGCGATAAGTAAAGAAAACATGGGTACAGTAGCTATGCCAATGGCGATTAAGCCGGCCGGCAAGTGAGCGGCCACCGTGTAGGAAAAAGAGTTGGGGATTAGGGTACCGATGACGGCGACGATCAGATAAAACTGGAAGGCCTTTGGGTTCATGGGTAGGGGGTCTTTACGCAGCCAACCAATGCCTGAAAGGACCACGGTACCCAATGCCATTTGCCAAAATGTGAGTCCTAGGCCATTGTGGCCTGTGGATGCCACGTGTTTGGAGAGCAATATGGAGGCGCCCCAAATAATGCCTAAAGTCAGCAAAGCCAAAAATGCGAGCGGCGGTGGTAAAGTTGGTTTCATAGGCTTACAAAGAGTCTGTAAACGAGGCATGCTATATTAGCTTTTGCAGGTTTGTCTAGACCATCGTGCTAATGTTTTTTGTTTTCTGGCTTAGGGGAGCCATTGAAAGTGATGCATGCTGACCTTGTGATTTCGCAGTATGACCCCCTCTGACTCAAGTATATTGCGTTGCCGCCAATAGCCCTCAGTTTGTTCGGCAAAGGCCAATTTACCACTGGCCGTGATGACGCGATGCCAAGGTAGTATTGAGTCCTTGGGCAGGTGACGTAAGCAATAGCCTACCCAGCGTGCAGCGCCAGTTTGACCTGCTAAGTTGGCCAATTGGCCATAGCTGGCTACTCTCCCATAAGGAATGGCGGCAATTACCTGATAAAGTTGCAACTTCGCCAGCTCTCTAGGGTCTATAGGGGTGTCGTTGTGGTTTTCATTCGCCATGCCAACGTTTACCTTTCTTTACCAACAAGGTGTTTCAATAGTTTACTATGCCCCCATGTAGTAAGACATGTACCTAGAGGATTGACACAGTCATGCGTTTCTTATTTTTGTTGTTTATTGTTGTGCCCATTGTAGAGATTACCGTGTTGATTCAAGTGGGGCAAATGATTGGTGCTCTGTGGACCATTGCTTTAGTGGTATCGACGGCTTTTATTGGCATTAACATGCTGCGCGCACAAGGTATGGCTACCTTGAATCGAGCTAATTGGCGCATGCAGTCCGGGCAATTGCCAGCGCAAGAAATGGTGGAGGGTATCTTTTTAGCTATTGGTGGCGCCCTGTTGTTGACCCCTGGATTTATTACTGATGCTTTTGGTTTTATGTGCCTGTTACCCTTTACTCGACGTTGGATGGCGAACGCCCTTAAAGGTCGGTTCGTAATGATGGGTGCCCGTCACTTCTCTCAAGGCCCCTTTGCCCGAGACGGTAATGGTTTTCACTCAGACTCTACGACCATCGAGGGTGAGTTTGAAGCGCACACTGACGACCGCGACCCTGAATCAGATCGGGATCGGCTAAAGTAGTCGTATTCGTATTAACGTTGGACCTTGATTCCGATAGCGGTGCTATTTGATTGGATGGCAGCATCACCCATACATTCACCTCATCATGCTACTTAGGTCTTGTTTGATAAAAAAACCCACTTTTTTTCTGTGCCTACCATTGAAAAGCCAAATACACCCCATATCTAGCAAAACAGACACGATGGTATTGTTGTAATAGCCAATCGTGAATTCCATAAAAAACCCGCTTCTATACAAATGAAGCCAAGCATAAATTTAGGAGTAAAAGCGAAATGAGCATCCGTCCTTTACACGATCGCGTTGTTATTCGTCGCCAAGAAGAAGAAGCAACGAGTGCCGGTGGCATCGTACTACCAGGTAGTGCGGCTGAAAAACCAAATCAAGGTGAAGTTATTGCCGTCGGTTCAGGCCGTGTAAACAGCAATGGCGACGTACAAGCCATGAGCGTTCAGGTTGGAGACATTGTCCTGTTCGGTCAATACGCTGGCAACAATACCGTGAAGATGAATGGCGAAGAGCTATTGATCATGAGCGAAGGCGAGATTTACGGCGTAATTGAGTCTTAATTTCAAATTTTAATTCCGGGCTAAATTGGCCCAACCATTGTTCACAGGAAATAAAAAAATGACTGCTAAAGAAGTACTATTTGGTGATTCCGCTCGTAGCCGCATGGCTCGCGGTGTAAACGTATTGGCTGACGCTGTTAAGACCACTTTAGGCCCTAAGGGTCGTAATGTTGTATTGGAAAAGTCTTTTGGCGCACCTACCGTAACAAAAGACGGTGTATCTGTTGCTAAGGAAATCGAGCTGGCTGACAAGTTTGAAAACATGGGCGCTCAGATGGTGAAAGAAGTAGCTTCTCAAGCCAATGATGTTGCTGGTGACGGCACAACCACAGCGACTGTTTTGGCTCAAGCCATTGTCAATGAAGGTCTGAAAGCCGTTGCTGCTGGCATGAACCCAATGGATCTGAAGCGTGGTATCGACAAAGCCTCTGCTGCCGTTGTAGAAGAACTTGTTGGCATGGCCACACCTTGTACTGACTCTAACGCCATTGCACAGGTAGGCACTATCTCTGCCAACTCTGATACAACTGTTGGTACTATTATTGCCGATGCCATGCAGAAAGTGGGTAAAGAAGGTGTTATCACTGTTGAGGAAGGCACTTCTTTGCAGGACGAGTTGGATGTTGTTGAAGGCATGCAGTTTGACCGTGGTTATCTGTCTCCTTACTTTGTCACCAATCAAGACAATATGACAGCCGAGCTGGAAAACCCATTCCTGTTGTTGGTTGACAAAAAGATCTCTAACATTCGTGACCTGTTGCCAACTTTGGAAGCGGTAGCTAAGTCTAGCCGTCCACTGTTAATTGTTGCAGAAGATGTAGAAGGTGAAGCGCTGGCCACATTGGTTGTTAACAACATGCGTGGCATTGTGAAAGTATGTGCTGTTAAAGCTCCTGGCTTTGGTGATCGTCGTAAGGCTATGCTGGAAGATATCGCTATTCTGACAGGCGGTACTGTGATCTCTGAAGAAGTTGGTTTGTCTTTGGAAACAACGACTATTGAAATGCTAGGTCAAGCCAAGCGTGTTCAACTAAGCAAAGAAAACACCGTTATCATTGATGGTGTTGGTCAAGCTGCTAGCATTGAAGCGCGTGTTGCTGCTATCCGTGCACAAATTGCCGAAACTTCTTCCGATTACGACCGCGAAAAGCTGCAAGAACGTGTAGCCAAGCTAGCTGGTGGTGTTGCTGTTATAAAGGTTGGCGCAGCCAGCGAAGTTGAAATGAAAGAAAAGAAGACCCGTGTTGAAGACGCTTTGCACTCTACTCGTGCTGCTGTTGAAGAAGGGGTTGTAGCTGGTGGTGGTGTGGCATTGATTCGCGCCCTAGCCAAGGTTGCCGGCCTAGAAGGCGACAACGCAGATCAAACTGTCGGTATCAAATTGGCTCTACGTGCCATGGAATCACCAATGCGTCAAATCACTGCCAATGCTGGTGATGAAGCCTCTGTTGTTGTTGACAAGGTGAAGGCTGGTGAAGGTAACTTTGGTTACAATGCTGGTACTGGTGTATACGGTGACATGTTGGAAATGGGGATCTTGGACCCAGCCAAAGTTACCCGCTCGGCTCTGCAAGCGGCGGCCTCTGTGGCAGGCTTGATGATCACAACCGAATGTATGGTTGCTGATGAGCCAGCACCAGAAGGTGCTGCTGGTGGCATGCCTGATATGGGCGGCATGGGCGGTATGGGCGGCATGGGCGGCATGATGTAATTATCATGTGACCTAGTCACTGACGCTGCTAGCGTAAAAAAACCCGAAAGTCACTGATTTTCGGGTTTTTTTTGGCACTAAAATGCCATTGCTTATGAGTGTGTCGTGAGCAGCTTAAAAGGGTCTATCAAGAACTGGTTTTATCTACCGCCTTTATGACAAGGCATGCCAGCATTAGTTACGCTTCCAACCCCTAATCATTTTCACATAAGAGTATGCCTTATCTATCGAATTTGAACCCGATCCCTGCTATTCTTCTCGCTTTCAATTAATGGGTACTAATGCATGCAGTCCATGCTTTCCATACAAAATCTTACTAAAACCTATGCCGGTGGCAATTGTGCTCTTAGCGACGTTAATTTGGACGTGGCCAAAGGGGAGATTCTGGCTTTACTTGGCCCTAATGGTGCTGGTAAGACCACCATGATTTCTATTATCTGTGGCATTGTTACAGCAACCAGTGGCAAAGTGCTAGTGGGTGGTTATGATAACGTCCGCGATTATCGACAGGCTCGCAGCTTGATTGGTCTAGTACCCCAAGAGTTAACGACGGATGCCTTTGAGACACCTTGGGATAACTTGTCATTTAGTCGTGGACTATTTGGCTTGCCCAGCAATCCGGCTTTAGTAGAGAAGGTGCTAAAAGACCTTTCTCTATGGGACAAAAAAGACAGTCGTATTATGACCTTGTCTGGCGGGATGAAGCGGCGCTTACTTATTGCTAAGGCATTGGTGCACGAACCCAAGGTGTTGTTTCTAGATGAGCCTACAGCCGGTGTTGATGTCGAATTACGCCAGGATATGTGGCGTTTGGTAAAAGAAATGCAAGAACAGGGTGTGACAGTGGTATTGACTACCCATTACATCGAAGAAGCCGAAGCCATTGCCGATCGCGTGGGCATCATTAATGCTGGCAAGTTGGTATTGGTGGAAGATAAGACGGCATTGATGGCTAATATGGGGCAGAAGCAACTACAGATCGATTTAAAAGCGCCTTTGAATAGTCTGCCAGATTCATTGCAGGCTTTAGGCTTTAGCTTGCAGAAAAAAGGCTGGCAGCTTTTGTTGAAGTATCAAGGTAATGATAAGCAAGTAGAGGTGGGCGCTATGCTGGCCGCTGTTTACGCAGCGGGTATAGAGGTGGCGGATATTCATACGGCTCAATCTTCATTGGAAGAAATATTCATCGAACTATTGCAGGAGGGCTCATGAATTGGCGTGCTATCTGGGCTATTTATAAGTTTGAAATGGCGCGCACACGGCGCACCATTACCCAAAGCATCGTATCACCCGTGATTTCAACGTGTCTCTATTTTGTGGTCTTTGGTGGCGCTATCGGCTCACGTATACAACAAGTGGATGGGATAGAATACGGTGCTTTTATTGTGCCGGGTCTAATTATGCTATCGATCATGACACAAAGTTTGTCAAATGGATCATTTGGTATCTATTTTCCTAAGTTTTCTGGCACTATTTATGAAATACTTTCAGCGCCCATTTCTTTTTGGGAGGCCACCATCGGTTATGTTGGGGCGGCGGCTAGCAAGTCTATGCTTATTGGCTTGATTATATTGTTTACAGCAGGCTTTTTTGTGCCATTGCAAATTGCCCATCCACTGTGGATGGTGACATTTTTACTGCTAACTTGCATTACTTTTAGTTTGTTTGGTTTTTTGATTGGAATTTGGGCTGATGGCTTTGAAAAGCTACAATTGATCCCATTATTAGTGGTTACTCCCTTGGTTTTTTTGGGTGGGGCTTTTTATAGTATCGATATGTTGTCGGAAACTTGGCAAACCATCACCTTGTTTAATCCTGTGGTGTATTTGATCAGTGGTTTTCGCTGGAGTTTTTACGAAATTTCTGATGTCGGTGTTGGCCTGAGTTTGTTTATGGTAATGGTCTTTTTGGGAATTTGTTTGGGGTTGGTTGGTTACATTTTCAAAACCGGCTACCGCATTAAGCAGTAAGGAAAAAATATGTCTGAGTGGTTGCGTGATAGTTTGTCATTTTGTCTTACTTATTGGTGGGCCTTTGTTGCCCTGATTGTACCCATTGCTGGGCTACGTGAATTTTTGATGATCCAAACTGAATGGTACGGTATTAGTTCTGGTATAGAGACATTGCCTGATATGTTCCTCTGGTCATTGTTGGCGGTGGTGATCATTGAATCGTTTCTACAGATTAGTGTCATCATTTTGGTACAGGCTATATTAGGCAAGCAAAATCAAGGCTTTGCCCAGCGCAGTAGTCGGGCATTGATGATAATGTTGCCGTTCATTTTTATGGAACTGATGATGGGCTTTAGTGTGGCGGCCGGTTTGTTGGTGTTTATTGTGCCGGGCATATTTATCTTGGTCCGCCTGTCCCTGGCACCCTATTTTTTGGTTATTCAAAGTCGAGGTGCCTTAGCTAGTCTGAAAGATAGCTGGGCCTGCAGTCGCGGTTATGGTTGGGACTTGTTCTTTGGTTTGCTGGTCACAACTTTGGTGAGTTTGATTCCTACCTTCTTTATGTTAGAAGGCACTGATTCGAGTACGGCACTGTTAAGTAACGCTGTATTGAGTGTGCTGAGTACTTGTCTGGGTGTTTGGGGGGCGGTGTTCTTCTATCGTGCCTTTGATTATGTGCAGGCTAACCCTCGCTTTGTTGATCAGTAAAAAGTACAGATATTGGGAGCTGGCCTGTTGGTATGGACAATAGGCCAGTTATTATTGTTCTGGCATCAACAGTTCATGGCCAACTACCTTGTCCATAAGGTGATAGGGCACACGAAACAGTTTACCTTCGTACTTGATCTGCGCATAATCACGAAACATCTTGATGACCGTGCAGTTGATGATGCTATTGCCGTTTTTTACGCGCACAATATTGTGATTGTGTAGTTTAATGCTCATGCTAGGCTTTGAATACGTTGCGCTATGGCTTGGCTGATGGGCTCTGTGACCTCGCAACTGGTCAGTGCTTGGTAGTCATAATACACACACAGGCTGCTTGCTTTGGCGGCAATCTTGCCTTGTTTTTTGCTAAACAGTACCTGCTCTAAAGTGATTTTTTTGGCACCGGTTTGTTTAATATTAGTGCCTACGTAAATGGTGTCGGGGTAGGTGATAGGCGTTAGGTAGTCGCAAGTAATAGAAGCCAAAATAGGTCCTTTTTTGCTGGCTTTGACGTCCTTGCCCATGCCCAAATGCTCTAGCATGTTGATGCGACCATCTTCAAAGTAGCGAATATACACGGTATTGTTGACGTGTTGGAACGCATCCATCTCGCCCCACTTCACATCCACTGGCATAATTTCCATATATTGTTGTTTAAAATGTGCTAGGTCGATCATTGTAATGCCTCGAAAAGGTACCTATGTGGTTGTGAAAAAATAGTCATAAAACTACAAAAAGTCAGGCAGGTAAGTATGGCGTGGACAACAATTTATCAGATTCTCATGCTACAATGCTAGCCATTGACTCTTTGGTGTTGCACTTACGGATTGGCGTGCAATATCACGACATTATTTAGCTAACCTGATAATACTATGAAATTGATTCTCGACTTCTTCCCCATTGTTATTTTCTTTATCGTTTACAAGATGACCGGTGATCTAATCACAGCCACAGCGGTATTGATACCGGCTACTATTTTACAGATGGTTTATACCAAGTGGTCGACAGGAAAAATTGAAAAAATGCAGCTTGTCACCCTAGTAATGGTGGTGTTTTTTGGCGGTATGACGGTCCTGTTAAAAGACGGTGACTTTATTAAGTGGAAACCTACCGTGGTGAATTGGTTGTTTGGTGTGGTGTTCCTGGCCAGCCAGTTTGTGGGCAAAAAACCTGTGGTGCAGCGCATTATGGAACAGGGGGTGCAATTACCCCATAAGGCTTGGCGTGGTTTGAATCAGGCTTGGGTTGGTTTTTTTATCTCAATGGGCGTAGTTAACTTGTACGTGGCCTTCAATTATAGTGAAGAAACTTGGGTCGACTTTAAGCTTTTTGGCATGTTGGGATTAACCTTGGTATTTATTGTGGCGCAGGGCTTCTACATCGCTAAGTACATGTCTCACCAATCTGATACCACCCAACAAGAGGAAGATTAATATGTTGTTTGCTTTTTTTGCTCAAGATGTCGAGAACAGTTTGGCAAATCGCTTGGCTGCACGACCTGATCATTTGGCTAGGTTAACAGCGCTTAATGACGCTGGTCGTTTGGTCTTGGCAGGGCCGCACCCGAACCCAGACGGTGAGGGTTTTACTGGTAGCTTGATTGTGGCTGATTTCGATCACATTGACGCCGCCGTAGCCTGGGCTAATGACGATCCTTATATGGCGGCTGGCGTTTATGAAGGGGTGATTGTAAAACCATTCAAGCAAGCCTTGCCTGTGACGGATTAATCAGGAGAAAGTAAGATGCGTATATTAGCTGTGGTACTGGCATTGGTACTTAGTACCAGTGTTTTCGCAAAAACTGAGCGAGTTGAGCTGCTTACTTCAGAGGGCCAGATTATTCTGGAGTTGTACCCTGATAAGGCCCCTAAGACTGTCGATAATTTTATCGAATATGTACGCACTCGTTTTTACAGTGAGACCTTGTTTCATCGTGTGATTCCCGGTTTTATGATTCAAGGCGGAGGCTTTAATGTCCAAGGTGAGCGCAAGAACACAAAGGCGCCAATCGTTAACGAATCTGACAATGGTTTAAGTAACGAGCGAGGCACGATTGCCATGGCACGTACGAACGATCCACACAGCGCCACATCGCAATTTTTTATTAATCATGCTAACAATCCATTTCTTGATCGCAGTACCAGTAGTTATGGTTATACGGTTTTTGGTCGCGTGGTGCGAGGCATGGAAGTGGTAGATAAAATTGCACAAGTTGCCACGCGCACTAACGGCATGATGCGTGATTGGCCGCAACAGCCAGTGCGGATTTTTAAAGCTTATTATTTGGACTAAGCTGGCAGCATAGAAACCCGTGTCCAAGACCACGCTATTTAGTGACCCACAAGAGTTACCCTGCGCCAATATTCGTTGGTGTGAGGGTCATCCCACGGCTGTAGAATACGATGACGTCTATGGCTCAACTGATGATGCCATAGCGGAAAAAACACATGTATTTCTTGCCCCCAATAACCTGTCACAACGATTTTCCCAGCTGAGCGATCAGGCCCATTTCAGTATTTTGGAGTTGGGTTTTGGTGGCGGGCTCAATTTTTTACTCACTTGGCAGTTGTGGCGACAACAACGCGCTAGCAGTCAAAGCTCGGGGCGCCTTATTTACACCAGTATCGAAGGCTACCCTATGTCCATGGCAGACCTTCAACGCTGGCAACAATGGCCAGCGTTAGCCGATCTAGCCAGCCAGTTGCAAGCACAGTACCCGCTGCCCATAAAGGGCTTTCATGTTTTGCACTTTGGTGATGTCACTTTAAACCTTGTGTTAGGGCCGGTTGATGAAGCTATAAAGCAAATTCAAGGTCAGGTTGATGCGATCTATTTAGACGGATTTAACCCTGCTAATAATGCGGCTATGTGGCAGCCAGCGGTGCTGCAAAACATAGCTCGTTTGAGTCGTGCTGGCACAAGCCTAGGGACTTATAGTGCAGCACGTGTAGTGAAAGATCACTTGGTTGAAGCAGGTTTTGTGGTTTCTACGCAGTCAGGTTATGGTAAAAAACGTCACCAGTTGAGTGGTCATTATGTGCCGGCTAGTTCTGATAGCAGTCCTAAACAGGTTTATCAGGCTCCCTGGCATAGGCCACAGGTTGAGGTTAGTAAGGCCGCGCATATTGCCGTAATTGGCGCGGGCATTAGTGGTTGCAGTACGGCTTTGGCATTGCAGCAACGTGGCTATCAAGTGCAACTGATTGAAGCTAAGAGTCAGGTAGCTGATGGCGCATCGGGCAATAGGCAGGGCATGTTGTATGCCAAATTGCCTGATAATGTTACGGTGGCTGGGCAATTGCATCAACAAGGGTTGCAATACAGCATGGGTTGCTTGGTTGAGGGTCTGGATAAGCTTCACTGGCAGGCTTGCGGTTTGTTGCAGTTGGCACAAAGTGAGGCTGAGTTAGCACAGATGCAACGCTTGGTTGAGCGGCAGTTCCCAGCGCAGTGGCTAACGGCGGTCACAGCAGAGCAAGCAACGGCACAAGCTGGTCAACAGCTAAATGAAGGCGGTTTGCTTTATCACCAAGCTGGTTGGGCCAGCCCGCCTGTTTGGTGCCGGTCACTGAGTCAGCAATTAGAATTGGCTCCCTGGTTAAATACTACTTTAACAGCGCTTGCGCCTAGTCAGGACCAATGGCAACTACAATTACAGGGTGCACATGCAGGCGCTTATACCTTCGATGCCGTGGTATTGTGCAATGCCACAGCGGCCAAGCAATGGCTGCCTGACCTGGCACTCCCTTTAAAGTCAGTTCGTGGGCAGGTGACCTATTTGCAGGGCGCAAATGCACCCCTTAAGGTGGTTTGTGGTGAAGGGTATGTAACGCCGGCCAAAGGGGAAAGTATGGCCGTTGGTGCTAGTTATAATTTGCACAGTGATAACCCGGCCTTGGCTGAGCAGGACCATCAAGGTAACCTGGGACGCTTGCATCAATTATTGCCCGGTAGCACTGTTGCCAGTGAACATATTTGTGGTGGTCGTGTGGGTTTTCGGGCGACAACGCCAGACTATTTGCCTATGGTAGGGCAGCTGGCTGATGCGCAGAAATTGTTGCATCACTTTGCCCATTTACGTAAGGACAAGAACTATCGTTTTACTGAGGCAATGCCATGGCTGACGGGCTTGTATATTAATGCAGGTCACGGCTCAAAAGGCCTTATTACGGCACCCCTTTGTGCCCAGTTGCTGGCTGCCCAGATGGCGGGCGAAGTGCTGCCTGTTGGTCGCAGTATTGCGCAAGCTTTGCACCCCAATCGTTTCTTTTTACGTGATATGATGCGACGTAAGCGCTAGAGCTATTTTACTATTGTTGCTAAGGACAGTTAATTATGACGCCTACTGCCATTAAACTGAAAAAAACAGATAACCAACTGCATTTGACTTATAAAGATGCCTCTTATGACTTGAGTGCTGAGTACTTACGTGTCCTGTCGCCCAGTGCTGAGGTGCGTGGCCATTCACCTGATCAGGCGCAATTACAAGTGGGCAAAAAGTACGTCAAGATAACGGGCGTGGAAGCAGTAGGACACTACGCCGTAAAACTGACCTTTGATGACGGCCATGATTCGGGTATTTATGCATGGGATTACCTGTACGATTTGTGTATCAACCAATCCCAACATTGGCAGGTTTATATACAGGCCCTTGATAATCAGCAACAAAGCCGTGACCCCCATGAGAGTGTAGTGCAAATAATGGGTTAATCAGGAGCTGTTAATGACCGCCGTTACTATTTCACAGCTTAATATTCAATATGACGCCATCGAAGATCGTCTGCAGTTGAACGTATTGAGCACAGATGACGCCGAAACTCGGATTTGGTTGACCCGCCGTTATGTGCGCTTATTGCTAAAAGAACTACAGCAGATAAGAGGCGATAGTCTGTCTGAAAAGCAGCTTTGGCGACAGGATCAAGCAAACGTTGGTAGCGGACAGGCTTCTACTTCTGAAGATGCTAATGTCAGTGTTGCCAATGCTGATGTGCGATTTGATGATGTGTATATGGCCACTGATGATACCCATCTGCCGTTGGGTGAAGAGCCGATACTGGTAGCGCGTATCGGCCTGCGAAAAAATGACAATGGTAATTTGCAGTTAACCCTCGGTCAAGAACATAAAGGGAGTATGCAGATGGAGTTGGACCTGCCTGAGGACTTGGTGATCAACTTGTTAAAGATGTTATATAAAGCATCGTCGGTAGCGGAATGGGATCTGGGTTTGGCGCCACAGAATGAGGTTTATGCCCACGATTTAAGTGGTGCCGTGCTGCATTAGTCATAAACAAATAACGGTGTTATTAGATAAAGACACCGTTATTTGTTTGTTATAGGTCCGTTGATCGTTTGATTTACAGACTATATAAGCTTGGTCTAGAGTCCACCCATTAACATATATTTGATTTCCAAAAAGTCTTCTATGCCGTAGTGAGAGCCTTCGCGGCCCATGCCGGATTCTTTCACACCGCCAAATGGGGCTACTTCTGTGGAGATAATGCCTTCGTTGATGCCCACGATGCCGTACTCTAGGCCTTCGCCCACACGCCATACACGACCTATGTCACGGGTATAAAAATAGGCTGCCAAGCCAAATTCCGTATCATTGGCCATGTTTACGGCTTGTTCTTCAGTCTTAAATTTGAATACGGGTGCTAAAGGACCAAAGGTCTCTTCGGTGGCCACTTTCATGTCACAGTTGGCGTTGCCGATAATGGTTGGAGTAAAAAAGCTACCGCCTAGTTCATGACTATCACCGCCGTAAATTAGCTCGCCACCATTAGCCAAGGCGTCGGCAATATGTTCCTTAACCTTGTCCACTGCGGCTGGGTTAATCATTGGGCCTTGTTGAACACCTTCTTCTAGACCGTTACCTATTTTCAACTGTGCTACAGCGGCCGCAAGTTTGGCAACAAAGGTATCATAGATGCCTTCTTGCACGATAAAGCGGTTCACACAAACACAGGTTTGACCGGCGTTACGGTATTTGCCGGCGATGGCTCCGGCTACGGCGGCGTCAATATCGGCATCATCGAATACAATAAATGGCGCATTGCCGCCTAGTTCCAAGGAAACCTTCTTTAAGGTGGGAGCGCACTGTTGCATTAGTAGCTTGCCAACGGGAGTAGAGCCTGTGAAGGTCAGCTTGCGTACGGTTGGATTACTGGTCAATTCAGCACCGATAGGGCGAGACTGGCCAGTGACCACGTTGAATACGCCAGCTGGTACACCAGCTTCTTCAGCCAGTACGGCCAAAGCCAAAGCTGAATAGGGTGTTTCTGATGCTGGGCGAACCACAAAGCCACAGCCAGCAGCTAACGCTGGGCCACACTTGCGAGTGATCATGGCGGAGGGGAAATTCCACGGGGTGATCGCCGCCACAACACCGATAGGCTCTTTGGTGACCACAATGCGGGCGTCTGCCTTGTGAGTAGGAATGATGTCGCCATAGGTGCGTTTACCCTCCTCGGCGAACCATTCAATAAAACTGGCGGCATAGGCGATTTCGCCTTTCGCTTCGGCCAGTGGCTTGCCTTGCTCTAGGGTCATAATCAGACCTAAATCGTCTTGATTGGCCAGCATCAAGTCAAACCAACGACGCAAGATGCCAGCACGCTGCTTGGCGGTTAGCTTGCGCCACTCAATCATGGCTACTCGAGCGGCTTCAATGGCTCGCTCGGTTTCGGGTCGCTCCATGGCTGGGATGGTGCCCAATACCTCACCATCGGCCGGGTTGGTAACGGTCATGGTGGCGCCATTATCTGCATCTACCCATTTGCCATTAATGTAAGCCTGTTGGCGGAGCAGGGAAGGGTTATTTAATTGCATGAGTGGTGGTCCTTTGAGTAACAAGTTGCTGTAACACTTTTATATGTTTATATACGCATAAACTTAACATGTTAACTTATTGTGTGTAATTAATAAATATATTTGGGACGTTATTAAAGCAGGAATTTTGGTCTTTGACCATTCAGGTTTTTTATCACACTAACCGCAATTGCTATCGGTTTCGTAGTAGATAAGGCAAGGTAACTTGTATTATACGGTGAAGCCTTTAGAATGCTTCTAATAACAATAAACGATCACTATTAGACTTTGTAGCTATGTTAAAATCTTTCTTTCCCAGTCCTGTTGTATTCTTTCTAAGTGTTCTGCTTTGGAGCGCTATTTCTATTGGCGCCTGGTATGGCTATGGTGATACCTTGGGGCTAATGTTGGGCTTCAATTTGCCTGCAGAAGGTGCGCCACCTATTATTGGATTAGGATTCTTTGTTACCCCTGATTTCCTCTGGTTTTACCTTTACTATCTCGTTGCATCATTGATGTTTTATGCTGCCTGGCGCATCTTGCATAATCATCCCTGGCTTAACTGGTCTATTTTGGGTTCGGCTTTAATTCTTTTTATCACCTATTTTTCCGTGCAGGTTTCCGTAGCCATCAACCATTGGCGCCGGCCTTTTGGTGATGGTATACAGCATGCCCTAACTGGCGAAGAAGATATTACCGCCGAGTATATGTATGGACTGATTATTCAGTTCGCAGAAATTGCGGCTCTGGCGGTTTTAGTCTTTGCGTTCACTCGTTTTTTTGTCAGCCATTATATATTTCGCTGGCGTCACGCCATGAACAATTATTATGTGTCTTACTGGAATAAGCTGCGCGATGTCGAAGGTGCCTCACAGCGTGTGCAAGAGGACACTATGCGCTTTGCCAGCATTATGGAAAACTTGGGTGTGTCTTTTGTCGACGCAATCATGACGCTAGTGGCATTTTTGCCTCTGTTATGGTCCATGTCTGAATATGTTACTGAGCTGCCATTTGTCGGTGTCATTGCTCAGCCCTTATTTTATACAGCATTGTTTTGGTCCATATTTGGTACTGCATTTCTGGCCCTGGTGGGCATCAAATTGCCGGGTTTACAGTTTCATAATCAACGTGTGGAGGCGGCATACCGAAAAGAGTTGGTATATGGTGAGGACAACCACGAACGCGCTCATCCCATGACTTTGGAGGAGTTGTTTGGCCAAGTGCGCAAAAACTACTTCCGTATCTATTTCCATTATACTTACTTTAATTTGGCGCGCAGTCTGTATGTGAATGCGGACAACATGTTTACTTATATCATTCTTATTCCGACCATTGTATCTGGGACCATTACTTATGGTATTTTGCAGCAGATATTGACCGCGTTTGGACAGGTAAGTAATTCCTTCCAGTACCTGATTAGTGCTTGGCCTACGATTGTAGAATTATTGTCAGTCTATAAGCGTTTACAGTCCTTTGAGCGAGCTATCCAAGACCAGCCTTTAACTGGCCTAGATAAGCGGCAGGAGCCATAGTGGCAAATTAAGGGCTAGCTATTGCTAGCCCGCAGCCCTTTAAAATCACCTGCTTGACCGTTTTGGCAGCGGCATCAAAGTGCGCCTGCTGGAGTATTTCTGCGTGTAGCGATTGCTTCACTTGAGGGGCAAAGTCAGCGTAGTGTTGGGTGGAGCCCCAAATCATGAATAATAGGTGCGCAGGATCAATGGCATCCATTTTTCCTGCGTCAATCCAAGCCCTGAATATGGTCAAACGGGCATCTAGCCATTGACCATAATCAGCTTCTAGAAACTCCTGCAGATGCGGTGCACCACTGAGCATCTCTTTGGCGAACACCCGAGATTCTTCTGGATGAGTGCGTGAAAAATCAATTTTGGCATCAATATACCGGCACAATGCGATAGCCGGGTCATCGTTGATGGTCAGGTCGTTTAACACCGTGTCCCATAGTCCCAATATATTTTCCAGAACCGCGGTATAGACTCCTAATTTATTTTTAAAGTAGTAGTGTACATTGGCCTTGGGGACACTCGCTGCATCAGCAATGCTTTGCATACTGGCACCAGTAAAACCGTGTTGAGCAAATGCGGCCGTGGCAGCGCTGAGTATACGTTGTTCGCTTTTCTGGCGTATACGACCCGGTTTGTAAGGGCCTCGTGGGGCAGTTCTACTCATAGTCGCCTAGCTGTATTGGCTTACGTTAGCGCCCGATTGTAACAGGTTATGAGTAAAACTTAAAAACTTGACCAAATAGACAAGATTTGTCAAAATGACAGAATCCTTGCAATTGTCGCCAGCGCCGGTGGCCGCTAATAAAACAGTTTTATATGCCTATGCCCATGAAAATTTTACTTAATAACCGTTTAGTTAATGTTGACGCCAGCCAAAGTCGGCAACCGTTGCTCAACTGGCTGCGTGAGCAACAAAACATGAAGGCTAGCAAGGAAGGTTGCGGCGCGGGTGATTGTGGTGCTTGTACGGTGCTATTAGGTTGTGTACAAGACGGGCAATTGCACTATCAGGCGGCCAATGCCTGTATAGCACTGTTGGGTAGTGTGGTGGGTCGGCATGTTGTTACTTTAGAGGGCTTGAGTCCGCATAGCGCCCAAGAGCTATCAGGCATGCATCCGGTGCAACAGGCTTTGGTGGACTATCATGCTAGCCAGTGCGGTTTTTGCACCCCTGGCATTGTTATGGCTATGTGGGCTTGGTGGCTCAATACACCAGCCAACCCTATGCATACAGCAGCCCATAAACAGCAACATGAACATGCCATTGAGCAAGCCTTGTCGGGCAACCTGTGTCGTTGCACAGGTTATCATCCCATATTACAGGCCGCTGCAAGTTTGGCTCCTTTTACGCAGGGCGCCCAAGAAGAGCGGCAGGTTGTGGGTCTGAGTCATCAGCAGGTGATGGCCTATTTGGCTGCAGATGGGTTGTTGGCTGATGAGAGTACAACGTCTACTCTCAATTACCAGCTACCCAGCGATGAAGCAGCATTGGCGCTGGCTATTGATGCGGCACCCAATGCCACCTTGATTTGTGGTGGCACAGACCTAGGCTTAGAGGTCACCCAGCAGTCACACACAAGGCCTGCCTACATCGACCTGTCGCAAGTCACAGAACTCCAATCCATTGCCATACATGATGGCTATCTTTGTATTGGTGGGGGGGTGACTTTCAGTCAGTTACAGGATTATCTTGGGGGGGCACTTTTGGCCCACAACCACATGGCTTTGGCCTGGCAAAAGTTATTACCTTTGATTGGTTCTACACAAGTTCGTAATCGCGGTACCATCGCTGGCAATATTGCTAATGCATCACCAATAGCCGATTCTCCGCCTTTGTTACTGGCCTTGGAGGCTGAGCTGGAATTGGTTCAGACACAGAAAAAACAGCACATTAGGGTCGTGCCACTGGCCAAATTCTATACGGGTTACCGGCATTCCGTGCTGCAGCCTGGTGAATATATCCGCAGTATTCGGGTTCCCATGAGTGAGCGCCAAGTATTTTTGGAAAAAATTTCCAAGCGCCATGAAGATGACATATCGGCTGTGTGTATGGCCCTTGTCGTGAACGTTGAGCAGGGTGTCATAACGCATTTCCGGCTTGGTCTAGGTGGTATGGCCGCTACGCCAGTACTGGCCAGCAAGCTCGAGACAGCCTTGCTGGGCATGGCGGTAGCCAATATTGACGCAGGCCAATTGATGACTATGTTGCAGCAGGATGTGACCCCTATGAGTGATGTGCGTGCTAGTGCCGCATACCGTTCTCAGGTGTGTGTCAATTTATTGCAGTACTGGCTTCAAGATGCCCAAGTCAAGGAGGAGTCGGTAGCATGAGAAAATTACCGGAGACTAGGCCAACTGATGACAAAAATTTGGGTGGGACCATGGGTACTAGTCAAGCTCATGAAAGCGCGTTTATGCACGTGACTGGCGAGGCTCGTTATACTGACGATATTGCCGTGCCTGCGCATTGTCTGCATGCCTATGTTGGGGGGGCAGACGTTGCCAGTGGCAAAATTAAAAGGATTGATGTTAGTGATGTTTGGTCTGCGTCAGGCGTGGTGGATGTGATCACCGCGGCCGACATTCCTGGTCATAAGGATATTGGCCCCGTGTTTCCTGGGGATCCGTTATTGGCTGAAAATCAAGTCAATTATATGGTGCAACCGGTATTTGCAGTGTTAGCCACTGAGCATGAATTAGCTCGTCAAGCTGCTCAGAAAGGGCTGATTGAGATACAAGGTAGTGCACCTATTTTGGACTTGCAGGCGGCACAAGCGGCGCATCGAACGGTGCGTCCTAGTCATAGTTTAGATAAAGGTGATGTGCAAGTTGCCATGGCTGAGGCCCCTAAACAGTTGACGCTGCAGCAGAGTATTGGTGGGCAAGAGCACTTTTATCTTGAAGGGCAGGTGGCACTGGCCTTACCACAAGAAGAGGGAGGTGTGCTGGTATATAGCTCAAGTCAGCACCCTTCGGAGCTGCAAAAGCTAGTTGCTGAGGTACTTGATATACCGATGCACTTGGTGGTGATCGACATGCGTCGCATGGGTGGCGGTTTTGGTGGTAAGGAGACACAAGCCGCTCAGTGGGCTTGCTTGGCCGCTTTGCTGGCGGTGCGTAACCAAGCGCCAGTAAAACTCCGTTTAAGTCGGAGCGACGATATGCAGCTTACAGGCAAGCGACATGCCTTCGTCAATCAGGCCACAGTGGGCTTTGATTATGAAGGCCGAATTGTCGCTTTGCAGGCTGACCTGCATGGTTTGTGTGGCTGCAGCCCCGACTTGTCAGATGCCATTGTGGATAGGGCAATGTTCCATGCGGACAATGCCTACTATTTGCCTGCCGCGAAGATAACAGGTCATCGCTGGTTTCAGAATACGGCGTCACAAACGGCCTTTCGCGGCTTTGGCGGCCCGCAAGGTATGATGTTGGCTGAGCAGGTAGTCGACGATGTGGCGCGGGCAGTGGGGCGCGATCCTTTAAGTGTGCGTTTGGCCAATTTATATAGCCCACAACGGGGTATGGTGACACCTTATCATCAGCAATTAGAAGGTGTGCCCTTGCAACGTATCATCGGTGAGTTGGTGCAGTCTAGTCAGTATTGGCAACGACGAGACGCCATTGCTCAATACAATCAGACAGCTGGGCGTAAGTTGCGTGGATTGGCTTTGACACCGGTGAAATTTGGTATTTCATTTACCGCACAGTTTTTGAATCAAGCTGGCGCTCTGGTGCATATCTACACGGACGGTAGTATTCAAGTCAACCACGGTGGCACAGAAATGGGCCAAGGTTTACATACCAAGATTGGGCAAATAGCCGCCGCAGAAATGGGGGTTGTGCTGGATGTGATTAAGGTCACGGCTACGCGCACGGACAAGGTGCCAAATACCTCACCTACGGCAGCCTCAAGTGGTACTGACTTGAATGGCCAAGCCACTCGTGTAGCATGCCAAACTCTCCGTAATCGATTACAGGAATTTGTGGCCCACACGCATCAATGTGCTGCTGAACAGGTCCGCTTTCATGGGGGTCAAGTTTCTTGGCCCTCGGGCCAGCAAAGTTTTGTCGAACTGGTACAGTTGGCTTATTTAGAGCGTATTTCCTTGTCAGCTACCGGTTATTATCGAACTCCCAAAATCTATTATGATCGTGAGCAAGCTAAGGGACATCCATTTTATTATTACACTTGTGGCGCTGCTGTGAGTGAGGTAGAAGTTGACCGTCTTACGGGCATGTATCAAGTAAGGCGAGTCGATATACTGCATGATGCTGGGTATAGCCTAAATCCGGCTTTGGATATCGGCCAAATAGAAGGGGCCTTTGTGCAGGGTATGGGGTGGCTCACAACTGAAGAGCTTGTTTGGGGCGATGATGGTCGCTTACAGTCCAATTCTGGTGCTACCTACAAGATACCGGCCGTGGGTGACACACCCAAGGTATTCAAGGTAAATTTGTTGGCCAATAGCAGTAATCATGAAGCGACTATTTACCACTCTAAGGCCGTGGGAGAGCCACCGTTCATGTATGGAATTAGCGTTTGGAGTGCCTTGCGCGATGCGGTGTTTCAGGCTGGTGATGGCCAGCGTAACCCGCCGCTCGATCCACCAGCAACGCCGGAGCGGGTATTGTGGGCCTTGCAGCAGGCCCAGCAAAGCAAGCAAGAAGGTGCGTCATGAAAAGTTGGCTACGCGCGCAAATGCAATGTGAACAGCAAGGCCATGCCTATGTATTGGTCACTGTATGTGAAGTACAAGGCAGTACACCACGAAGTGTGGGTGCCAAGATGCTGGTGACCCACGATGGACTATTTGATTCTATCGGTGGCGGGCATTTGGAGCACAAGGCCGTGCAATATGCTCGCCACCTAATGCAACAAGACAACGAGCACAATCAGCTACACATGCAAGACTATGCTTTGGGCGCTAGCCTAGGTCAGTGTTGTGGCGGCACGGTGAAGTTGATGTTTGAGCAGGTGCCATGCAGTCCGATGCCTGTGGTGGTGTTTGGTGCTGGTCATGTTGGTCGTGCGCTGGTGCCCTTGTTAGCGCAATTGCCAGTGGCCGTGACCTGGATTGATGGGCGTTATGACATGTTACCTAAGCAGATCCCAATTGGTGTTCAATGTGTGCATGAGGAGTACCCAGTAGATGCTATTGCTGATTGCCGTGCAGGTAGCTGCTTTTTGATTATGACCCACCACCATGGTTTAGATTTACAACTGTCTGAGTCAGCTTTACAACGGGGTGATGCCAATTATGTGGGGGTTATTGGTTCCCGTACCAAGGCCGCTAAATTTCGTCGCCGCTTGCAAGACAAAGGCTTATCAGATTTGATGTCGGTGTTTGCTTGCCCCATGGGAGATGGCCAAATAACAGGCAAACTACCCATGGAGATAGCGGTTTCTGTGGCCGCCCAAGTCATGAGTTTGTACCAGCAGCGGCAGACCTTGCGCCATATACCCAATTCTAACAAGACTGAGCAAAGCACCAGTGTAGAATTAGAACTGGTATGATTGAAACTACGATGAGCAACTTAAAAACAATACATACACCCAGTAGCCGAATACTCCGTGGCCCATTGCTGCATTGTGTGGCTGAGCCTGATCAACAGCAGGAGCCAGATCAAGCCATCGAGTATATCGCTGATGCTTTGCTCCACATAGAGCAGGGTCATGTTGCAGCTTATGGTGATTATAGTCGGCTAGTCGGCAACTATTCGGCCGCACAACTAGCTACTGTAGAGCAACATGGGGACAGGTTGATGGTGCCGGGCTTTGTAGATTGCCATGTACATTATCCGCAAACAGAGATGATTGGTGCCTATGGCACGCAATTACTAGACTGGTTAAATACTTATACTTTCCCCGTAGAATCACAGTTTGGTGACTTGAAAAAATCCCGTGCTGTGGCCGAGGTGTTTGTACAAGAATTGTTGCGTAATGGCACTACCACAGCGTTGGTGTTTTGTACGGTGCATCCGGAGTCAGTGGAAGGTTTCTTTGAAGTGGCGAAGGCACATAATCTGCGCATGATAGCCGGTAAGGTATTGATGGATCGTAATGCCCCTGAGGCTGTACTGGATACCCCTGAAAGTGGTTATCAACAGAGCAAACAGTTGATCGAAAAGTGGCATGGTGTGGAGCGTTTGTCCTATGCTGTAACACCACGCTTTGCTCCTACTTCAAGTGTTCAGCAGTTGCAGTTGGCCGGGCAGTTACTGGCGGAGTACCCGGGTGTCTATCTGCACACTCATCTTTCAGAAAATGAAGATGAAATAGCTTGGGTAAAAACGCTTTTCCCTCATGCTGATAGCTACCTTGATGTTTATGACCAGGCTGGCTTGTTAGGGCCGCGCAGTGTTTTTGCCCATGGTATTCATTTGTGTGACAGCCAGTGCCAGCGCTTGGCTGATACCGGCTCGGCTATAGCCCACTGCCCAACCTCGAACTTGTTTATTGGTTCAGGTTTATTTCCATTACGTCAGCTGCAACGTTTCGGTATCAAGATGGGTATGGGTACAGATGTGGGTGGTGGTAGCAGTTTTTCGTTGCTACAGACCCTGTCGGAAGCCTACAAAATTCAGCAGCTCCAAGGGGTCAACCTGAGCCCGGAACAGTCCTTTTATATGGCTACTTTAGGCGGTGCTAAAGCCCTAGACTTAGCTGACAAAATTGGCAATTTCGCCATTGGCAAAGAAGCAGACTTCTTGCTCTTGGATCCGCAAGCGACGCCCTTGCTGCAGTTCCGTAGCCAATTTACCAATAGTTGGCGAGAGACATTATTTGTACTGCAGACCTTGGGTGATGACCGAGTTATTGCTGAAACCAATATATTAGGTGTGCCAGTCAGTCTATAGGGGTTGTTTTGCGTGGGCCGTAGTGCAACAATCAAGGCACAGCTAATGCATTGATTAGGCAGTTATTTTGCCTATTTATGGAAACCCTGCATGGATATAACCAATGACCCGAGTATTACCCAGTTACTGATAGGTTTGGCCGGTGGTGTGGCCTTACTTATTTGGGGTCTCAAGCGCGTGCAAATGGGCATGAACCGCGCCTATGGTAGTAAGCTTGCCCATCTGGTTCGTGATCGTTTCGCGGGGGTTTGGTCGGCTTTAGGCTTAGGTGTAACACTGACACTTATTTTGCAAAGTAGCACGGCATCAGCCTTGCTGGCGGCCTCACTAGGGGTGCAAGGTGAGGCGGGCTTGGCATTCTTGCTAGGTGCGGATGTGGGCACCACTTTAGTGGCTTTGATTCTGTCCTTTGATTTAAGTGCTTTGAGCCCATTGCTTATTGCTTTGGGTGTGAGCTTGGAGTTCAAGGGCAATAACAAGCGTTGGCAAGGTGCTGGGCAGGCGGCTATGGGGTTAGGCTTGATGCTCTTGGCATTGGGCACTTTGCGAGCCATGGCTGAGCCTTTGCAAGCTTCACAGCTGTTTGTGGATGTGATGCGCAGTTTGTTGGCTGAGCCATGGTTGGCGTTGGCTTTTGCTGCGGTGATTACCTTTATGCTGCACTCAAGTCTGGTTATGGTATTGCTGCTAGCCGGTATTGTTGCCGCCCAAGTGATTGATGTGACTTCTGGCTTACTTTTGGTTTTGGGCGTGAATATTGGCAGCGCGTTGATCCCCGTTTATATGTCACGTAGCGGCAGTAATGCTAAGCGTGTTGCTCCTTTAGGAAACTTGTTATTACGCTGTTTGGGGGTAATGGCATTTATTCCTATATTGGATTGGCTGCACAGCCTATTTAGCAGTTTACAGTTTTCGCCGGCCTGGCAATTGGTAATGATGCACTGTTTGTTTAATCTTGTTGTGGCAAGCTTTGGCATGCTGATAGTGAGCAAATTGGCTGGTTGGATTGACTACCGTTTGCCACCTCAAAAGTTGACACCGATCCCAGCACCCAAGCATTTGGAAGATATTCTGGATACCTCCCCCGCGGCAGCTATTGCCAATGTGGTAAGAGACACCTTAACCATGGGTGACCTGCTAGAAGATATGTTGCGAGATGTGCATCAAGGCATGTACAAGAGTGTGGAAAGTTTGGAGAAAAAAATCCAGCAAAGTGACGATATTATCGATGACTTCCATCATGAAATTAATGCTTATCTGCTAGAGCTTGGTGGCCAGGAACTGAGTAATGAGGAGCGTGCCAGGTGCCAAGATCTACTCTTGTTTACCACTAATATTGAACATGCTGGGGATATTTTGGAGCGCAGTATTATTCTGTTGCTAAAGAAAAAGAACAGCTTGCATATTGCCTTCTCCGAGCCAGAAAAGGCGGCTATTGAGACTTGTATGCAAGGTTTGTTTGACGTTATGCCTTTGTCATTTCAGGTGATGATGAGTGAAGATACGGAGGCCGCTAGGGACCTGTTCCAGGCTAAGCAGGCATTTAATCACATGCATCAACAATACCTAGATAGCCAGCGACAAAAAGCCATGGACCAACAAGTGAGTCCTCTGGCGCATAACCTATTTACCGATATAATGCGCGATCTTAAACGCCTGCACTCACACTTCACGGCCATAGCTTATCCGTTGTTGAATCGTCAGGGTGAATTGCACAATAGTCGCTGGCGTGGTGTGGAAGATAGCCATCTGGAAAAAGTGGAAGGACCCCTCGATGACATCATAGAGGAGGTTTAGTATGACTAGGCAGGTTGGTCAATTAAGTGACATTGCAGGCATATTGTTCGATAAGGATGGCACCCTACTGGACTTTCATGCTACTTGGGTGCCAAAAGGGCTGGATCTGGTGGCCAAACTTTGTGACAGTGATATCGAGCTAATGGCTCGTTTGATGGCCACGGTGGGATTTGATGAGATCAGTGGGCGGGTAAAAAGTGGCTCTATTCTCGCGGCTGGCAATAATTTAGATATTGCAAAAGCCTGGGCTGCGCAGTTGCCATTATCAGTAGCCGAACTAGAGGCCTTGATTAATGCTGAGTTTGCGGTTGGCATTGAACACCCTAGTGTACCGGTAGCCAATTTGACATCGAGTCTTGGGCAATTGCATGACATGGGGTATGTGATGGGGGTGGCTACCATGGATAGTGAGCAGGGCATTAGATCGACCCTTAGGCCCTATGACTGCCTACACCTGTTTCAATTTCTTTGCGGCTATGATTCGGGACATGGCAGTAAGCCTGGCCCCGGTATGGTGCAAGCATTTTGTGAGGCCACTAGAATTAAACCTCACCAGGTGATGGTAGTGGGCGATAATACCCATGATTTACATATGGGATTAAGTGCTAGTGCTGGCGCCGTGGTAGGGGTGTTAACAGGCACAAGTGTCAGTGCAGATTTACATCAAGCGGATTATATTCTCGATTCTATAGCTGATTTACCACTCTTACTAGCCTAGGTCGCATTTCGGCTGGTGTCCATTGGCTTGGCCCTGTTATTATGCCCGTTTGTGTTTTCTTAATGGTATTTAGCTTTTATCTGGAGGCCAAACATGGCGGATAAACAAATTATTGCTACTGATAACGCTCCAGCGGCGATCGGTACATACTCCCAAGCAGTGCGTGCCGGTAATACGGTGTATATCTCGGGTCAAATTCCACTTGATCCATCTACCATGGAAGTGTGCAGCCAAGAGTTCGCTGCTCAGGCAAATCAGTGTTTTGCTAATTTACAGGCGGTGGTCCAGGCCGCCGGTGGTAGTCTCGCCGATGTGGTCAAAGTGAGTATTTTTATGACTGATTTAAGTAATTTTCCAACGGTCAATGAAGTTATGTCTCAGTATTTTCAGGAGCCATATCCTGCCCGAGCTGCCGTGGGTGTGAAAGCATTGCCTAAAGCGGTGCAGGTGGAAGTGGAAGCCATTATGGTCATCGGCCATACAGACTGCTGCTAACGAGCTGACATTTAGGTGGTAGCGATAGCTTCTTGCTAGCACTTCCATCTAAGCAATATTAAGGTGTTATATCAGTAAATGAAAAGCCAAATGAAAAAGGGTTATGGACAGCATCCGATCAAGTCATTTCAAGAGATGGAGATGTGGCAATTGATCAAAACTTTATGGCCCTATTTGCTGATCCACAAGGCACGGGTGGTTATTGCCATGCTGTGTTTGGTGGGTGCCATTGGGGTATCTCTGGCCATGCCTTGGGCTTTAAAAGAGCTGGTCGATGGCCTGCAAAGTGATGCCAGTAAAGTGCTCGTGATACCTTTGAGCTTTGTCTTGTTGTATGGCGCTATGCGCTTTGGTAGTGTGTTTTTAGGTGAACTGCGTGATGCCGTTTTTAGTCGTGTGACTGAGAGTGCTATGCGTAAGGTCGGTTTGGAAGTATTTTCTCACCTACACAAACTGGAACTGGACTTTCACCTCAGTCGACAAACCGGTGGTATATCTCGAGATATTGATCGGGGCACCAACGGCATCAATTTCATGATGCGGTTCATGGTATTCAATATCCTGCCTACTATTGTGCAGCTAATCCTGATTATGTTAATTCTGTTTGGCGCCTTTAATATTTGGTTTTCCCTGATTACCTTGGTGTGTGTCGTTGCTTACATTGCTTTTAGTGTGATTACCACTGAATGGCGTACGCGTTTTGTAAAAGAGGCTAATCGCTTGGACAGTCAGTCCAGTACTCGCGCTATCGATAGTTTGTTGAACTACGAAACGGTCAAGTACTTTAACAACGAAGCCTTTGAAACCAGTCAATATGACCGTAATCTAAAGGCTTGGGAGCAAGCCAGGGTTAATAACCGACTGTCCTTGGCCTTGTTAAATTCAGGCCAAGCCCTGATTATTGGTGCGGGCCTGACTTCTCTGATGTACTTAGCCGCCAAGGGGGTAGTGGACGGTAGCATGACCATTGGTGATCTGGTGATGGTGAATGCTTATTTGTTACAGTTATTCGTACCTCTTGGTGCTTTGGGCTTTATTTATCGTGAAATTCGCCGTGCCATGTCAGATGTGGAAAACATGTTTGAGCTGCTGAAACGCCAGCCTAAAGTGCAGGACGAAGAACAAGCGCCAGTGCTTAAAATTGATCAGGCTGGCGTGGAATTTGATCAGGTTAATTTTGCCTATCAGAGCGAAAGGCAAATCCTCAAAAGCCTCAGTTTCAAGGTCCAGCCTGGCCATAAGGTAGCCATTGTTGGTCCCAGTGGCTCGGGTAAGTCTACTATTGGTCGCCTGCTGTTCCGTTTTTATGATTTGCAATCTGGCTGTATTCGTATTGACCAGCAACCCATTCATCAGGTACAGCAACTGAGCTTACGTGAGCAAATTGGTGTAGTGCCTCAGGATACGGTGTTGTTTAACGATACCATCTGGAATAACGTCGCTTACGGCAGCCCTGAAGCCAGCGATGAAGAGATTTGGCGGGCCATTGAGATGGCTAGCTTGCGCACTTTTGTTAGTGCCTTGCCTGATACTGTGAATACTGTGGTTGGTGAGCGTGGACTAAAAGTGTCTGGTGGTGAAAAGCAGCGTATAGCGATTGCGCGGGTATTACTTAAAAATCCACCTATATTGTTGTTTGATGAGGCAACCTCGGCACTGGACTCAGAAGCCGAGCGGAGCATTTTGCAAGCCTTGGCAGAAATTGCTAAACAACGTACCACGCTAGTCATAGCGCACCGTTTGTCGACCATTGTTGATGCTGACAATATTTTGGTAATTGATCAGGGAGAGTTAGTCGAACAGGGTACGCACGAGCAGTTGTTGCAGGCTGCTGGCCACTATGCACGCTTGTGGCATATGCAGCAGCAGGCAAGCCAAAGGCATCGTGTTGAAGCCCCGTTTACCAAGGTAACTGAGACGCCAACGTTAACAGGCAAGTGAGTATGAATGCTGGCTCAATGGCGTTGTCTTACTGCATGCAACAGGTGTTGAAATTGTATTATAAGCTGATACCCCTATGGACATTGCTTAGAGAACCTACCTATGAACAAATTTGAAGTTCATTCCAAGTACCAGCCAGCGGGTGATCAACCAACAGCCATAAAGAAGCTATTGACGGGCATTGATGCAGGGTTAGCTGCGCAAACGCTGTTGGGTGTGACAGGCTCTGGTAAGACCTTTACCATTGCTCAGGTGATCGCCAAGTCTCAGCGGCCAACGATTGTTATGGCTCACAATAAGACCCTGGCGGCCCAGTTGTATGGTGAGTTCAAGGAGTTTTTCCCCAATAATTCCGTTGAGTATTTCGTATCCTATTACGATTACTACCAGCCCGAAGCATACGTGCCTGCTTCTGATACGTTCATTGATAAAGACTCCTCGGTAAATGAACATATTGAGCAGATGCGTTTGTCGGCAACTAAAGCGCTGTTAGAGCGCTCCGATGCCATTATCGTGGCGACGGTTTCATCGATTTATGGCTTGGGTGACCCAGAAGCTTACCATCAGATGGTATTGCACCTTAACCGGGGTGATAAGATGGAGCAACGCAAATTAATCCGGCGCTTGGCAGAATTGCAGTACCAACGTAACGATACGGACTTTCATCGTTCTACCTATCGGGTACGTGGTGATGTCATTGATATTTTCCCGGCTGAATCCGATGAAGAAGCAGTGCGGGTCGAATTGTTTGACGACGAGGTTGAGCAGCTGAGCTTTTTCGACCCGCTTACCGGCCAAGTATTGCGACGAGTGCCTCGCCTGACGGTGTATCCAAAAACCCATTATGTGACGCCTCGTGAAACCTTGTTGGAAGCTATTGATAAGATCAAAGGTGAACTGAAAGGGCATTTGCAGCACTTTCGGGATAATAACAAACTGGTGGAAGAGCAGCGGTTGGATCAGCGCACACGTTATGATTTGGAGATGATTCAGGAATTAGGTTTTTGTGCAGGTATTGAAAATTACTCCCGCTATTTGTCGGGTCGGGCTCCCGGTGAACCGCCACCCACCTTGTTTGACTATTTGCCACCCAATGCCCTATTGGTGGTAGATGAATCACATGTGACCATTCCTCAACTGGGTGCTATGTACAAGGGGGATCGTTCACGCAAAGAAACTTTAGTGCAATATGGTTTCCGCTTGCCATCGGCACTGGATAATCGACCCATGCAGTTTGAGGAATGGGAGCGAATTGCCCCCCAAAAAATCTTTGTTTCAGCAACGCCTGGGCAGTATGAAAAGGACCACGCAGATCAAGTGGTAGAGCAGGTCGTTCGCCCCACAGGCTTGGTAGATCCCGAGCTGGAGGTACGTCCCGCCACCTCCCAAGTAGATGATTTGATGAAGGAAATTCAAAAGCGAGTGGATTTAAAGGAGCGCGTTCTGGTGACCGTGCTCACTAAGCGCTTAGCCGAAGATTTAACGGATTTCTTGCATGAAAATGGTGTCAGGGTACGTTATCTGCATTCGGATATTGATACGGTTGAGCGAGTGGAAATTATTCGTGATTTACGTATCGGTGAGTTTGATGTGTTGGTCGGTATCAACCTGCTAAGAGAGGGTTTGGATATGCCCGAAGTCTCTTTGGTAGCTATTTTGGATGCCGACAAAGAAGGCTTCTTGCGTTCTGAGCGTTCACTTATTCAAACTGTTGGCCGTGCTGCTCGTAATCTGAATGGCAAAGCCATACTGTATGCGGACCGCATGACGGGTTCCATGCAGCGGGCTATCGATGAAACTGATCGCCGTCGAAGTAAGCAATTGCAGTTTAATATTGATAATAACATCACGCCCAAGGGTGTAGAGAAGTCAGTACAGGATATTATGGAAGGCGCCTATGCGCCTGGTTCTGGTAAGAAACGCCATGGTAAAGCACGTAAGCAGGCTGCTGAGCCGCAAGTTGATTATGATATTGATATAAGTGCTTTGACGGCTAAACAGCTGTCACAACGTATTGCCAAGACGGAGGATGCCATGTTCGAAGCATCCAAAAACCTGGAGTTTGAACAGGCCGCGCAATACCGTGATCAGTTGCACCAACTTAAGTCGCAACTGATGGTGGCTGATTGATAGAGGGTGTTTAAGTGCGGTTGGCCGCAAACTAGGCAAAACCAATAGAGTAAGCATAAAACTAGTCACAAAAGGGACACTTAAACCTTGATTTAGAAAACAAAAATCCGTATCATTCCGCCTCTCTTTAGGACTATAGCTCAGTTGGTTAGAGCGCTACCTTGACATGGTAGAGGTCGGCAGTTCGAATCTGCCTAGTCCTACCAGATATAAAGAATCCCGCCTTGTGCGGGATTTTTTGTGTCTGTAAGATTCGCAATTCGAACTGCCCAGTTTGAGCCGAAGCGGCGTAAGCCGCGGAGACAGCGCGCGAGCAAGGCGAGTGCGACCCGCTAGGGTGAAAGGCGAAGCCTTGAGTAATCTGCCTAGTCCTACCAGATATAAAGAATCCCGCCTTGTGCGGGATTTTTTGTGTCTGTAAGATTCGCAATTCGAACTGCCCAGTTTGAGCCGAAGCGGCGTAAGCCGCGGAGACAGCGCGCTAGTGTGGCTTCATAGTAAGCTGATCTGTTCGGCATATATACCAGCGGCAGCCATGCACTCATCACCCTCATGTTTTGCGTTATCAACAAAAGAGGAGCATGCGTACAAATTCAGCTCACCCGTGTAAGGTTTGCACATGTCTAGACGTGCTTTTGGTTGTCTGTGTTGTAACCATTGTAGGGCTTCGCTAGGTTTTAGTATTACCGGCGAGCGGTGATGGAAGTTGGCCATCTTTTCGGTGGCATCGGTCGTGATAATATTGGCTTGCCAGCCGGCAGTTGAAGGTTTTGCGAAGGCGGCCAAGAACAGGGCATTGTCGGGGGTTGATATATGAAATCTAACATCATGACCACGCCATTGCGGGTAGAGTTTGGTATCAGGCCATTCATAAAACCCGTTCACTGGCACTAAACAGGGATATTGGACTAGGTAGTCTTTTAGGTCGTTGCGCCTGCTGATGGTGGTGGCGCGAGAATTGGGGTGAGAAAATCCATTGAAGTTAATACCCCATGTCACTGCTGTTGTTTGGGTGCGAGTCACCACATTTATCAAAGCGCCAGGTGACACATTCCATCTGGCTGCAAATGCTGGAAAGATGGGCATGCCCAAATCTTCCATCAGTGCCTGGATATGCGGGTTGTCAGATACGTTGAGACGACCACACATGGTCAGTACTCCCTATGCGAATTGTAGACTTTGGTTGAGCTATCGGGTGCTCGTCATTAACAACATAGCGTCCCTGGTCGTGAAATGTCAATTCCACCTACTATGCGGTTTTTTAACCTGCTTTTAGCGGCTTTAATAAGCGGCTGCTGATCGTTTTGCCATTCATAACAAGCCCTATCGTTTGGCATAGTAACCTTTGCTATAACAGGCCTTATCAGGCTGTCTGTATCGATACTAATTAATAACTCTTGCCAATAAATTGATAATTTATTCTAAATTGTACTCAAGGTAGTTCCATTGATAATGTTAATTGGCAAATAAATAAGCGATTTCTTTAGTGTGTAGACGAAGACTAGAGATAGACAGGGGGCTGATAATGGCCGATTTACAAGTAGAGTTTTGTGGCATTAAATTTAAAAATCCCATTGTTGTTGCTTCGGCTGAAACGGGCAATAGTCTGGAAAACATTAAAGAGTGTATCGATCACGGTGCCGGTGGCGTCATTATTAAGACTGTGGGTGATATGCCGGTCATGCAAACCCTGACCAATAATTCCAAATACGCTATTCTCAATGACCGGGGGCAGCCTATTAAAGGCAAGGTTAACCGTTCTTTTTTCTTTTACAGTCGTTCAGGTTATGCCAAAGAGCATTACGAGGATTGGATTCCTATTTTGAAGGAAGCGCAAACTTATGCAAAACAGCATGGTAGCCATATTATCGGTAATATTGCTTCCGATACTATGGCTGGCTGGATCAAGCTAGCCAAAGTGATGAAAGAGTGTGGCATTGAATTGGTGGAGCTCAATTACCAGTGCCCCCATCCAACTGATTATGACACCCCAACAGTGGGTAATTGGATCGCTCAAGACCCTGCCATGACAGCAGAACTGACCAGGCAGATTTTGGCCGCAGCAGACATTAAGGTTATGGTCAAATTGACACCCGAAACCCATAACCTAAGTGCAGTAGCAAAGGCGGCCTACGATGCGGGTGCTAGCTCCGTGGCGGTAAACAGCCGTTTTGTTGGCTTTGCTGTTAATATCGACGAGGCTGAACCTTACATTGGTGGCCCTGCTGGCATCGGCGGCCCATGGGTAAAGTATTTAACTTTGCGTTGGATCCATGAAATATACTCGACCTATGGTATACCTATGTCAGGTTCCAATGGCATCTATGATGGCCGCGATGCCATCGAGTATTTTATGACGGGTGCCAAAATCATGCAGGTTTGTTCGGTATTGATGTTACGTGGTATTGAGTGGCTGCCCAGAATTATTGCTCAGATTGATCAATTTCTTGATGAGCATGGCTATGATGATCTTGAAGCTATTTACGGTGTAGCAACTGACAAAAGCATGTCATTGCCACAGTTGTTTGAGGCTGAGCCTGTATATGCGCTGATTGATCATGATAAATGCAAATTTCCCAAATGTGCTATCTGCGTGAAAATGTGTTTTTACGACTCCCTAAAGGTGGGCACAGATAAGATTAATAGCAATCCCGAAAATTGTATTGGTTGTGATCTTTGCCAGAACGTTTGTCCATTTGACGCCCTGCGCATGACGCCAGATAAGGAGCTAGCATTGCGCATGAGCTAATCCACTTTTGAGATGAACTAAGATGTTGGTTTTGTCTTATGCCAGAGCCAATGGCCAACCAAGTATGCAGTAGTAACTACTTTCCTTATAGCACAGGCAAGGGCTTTAGCTTGACCCTGTCAAGCGGCGTTGATAGTATCGCCAAGCCTAATAATCAAGGATTGCATTGTGTTGCTTGCCACTGCATTTAGAACCACTATTCCGGTAATGCTCGGTTATGTCCCTTTGGGTATTGCCTTTGGTGTACTGTTTTCTGAATTAGGCTTCCATTGGTTGTATGCGGGCCTCATGGGTGTCATTGTTTTTGCCGGCACGGCGCAATTTTTGGCGGTGGGTTTGTTGGCCAATCAGGCCGGCCTAGTGGAAGTCTTTGCCGCTACCTTGTTGCTCAATATTCGCCATATTTTCTACGGTTTGTCCTTACTCAATCGCTTTCCTAAATCGGGCTGGCGCCGGTGGTACATGATCTTTGGTCTGACAGATGAAACGTATTCTTTATTAACATCTTGTTCTGCCCCCATTGGCCATGATCCAGTGCAATTTAAGTTCCTTATTACCCTGTTTAACCAAATAAGTTGGGTATTGGGCTGTACCTTGGGGGGCTGGCTGGGTAGTCAAATCAACTATTCTACAGCCGGCATAGAGTTTGTTTTGCCGGCCTTGTTTTTGGTGCTGGTAATTGAGCAATACCGGCAACTGCCTAACCCCGGTTTGTTCGTTGGGGCCTTGGTTTTAGGTTTAGGTACATTATTATTGCTAAGCCGAGATCAAATGTTGTTAATATCTTGCAGTTTGGCCGTGGCACTGTTGCTGATGGCAAGGGGAGGGCAGGCATGGAAATCGCCATAAGCCATTTGTTAATTGTTATGGCGGTCATGGCTGTGGCCACCTTTATCACCCGCTCTTTGCCATTTATCGTGTTTCATAAACAAAGTGAACATCCTCTGTTGGATTATTTGGGCAAATATTTACCGCCTGTGCTAATGGTATTGTTGTTGGTCTATAGCTTCAAAAATGAGGCATTTATAAGCTTGGCTTTTGTGCCAGAATTGATTGGTTTGCTGGTGACCTTGATATTGCACCTGATCTGGCGCCAACCCCTAATCAGTATTGTGACCGGCACTGGTGTCTACATGGTGTTGGTGCAGACAGCAATACTGGCCTGAGTTGGTGATCGTTAATCGACTTTGAGCAGGAGTGAAGAGCAAAATTAATATCTATAGTGATAGCGCTAATAACCCAAGCCGTGTAACCTTTAACCTGTCAGGTAGTAATAAGGACAAATGATGGCATCAGAACAAGCCGCAAAGCTGTTGCGTGAGTTGGGTGTTTTACAGCGAGAAATGCAAAATGTGGGATTGTGGAGTGATGTATCACCAACTGAAGAGGCCATGATGAGCAGTCAGCCTTTTTGTAGTGATGCGATGAGCTTTACCAGTTGGCTACAGTGGATATTCGTTCCACGTATGTTATACATGATTGAGTCAGGCGGCCAATTGCCAAGAAAAAGTGCGATGCACCCAATGGCGATTGCTGCGTTGAGCGATATGTTAGATCAAGGCAAGGGGGTTATGGATAGTGTTAAGCGCTTAGATATGTTGCTAAGCACATAGGCATTGCGGAGCAGGTCTAAGTTAGGCCCGCTCCGTTGATCGTTAGGCGGAAAATTTTTGTCCAATCCAACCACCAATGATTAGGGCTGGAATGAAGATGATGGCTTCGTTAGGGTTGATCATGGCGTTGACTAAGCCAGGTCCGGGGCAATAACCGCTGAGTCCCCAGCCTATACCAAATAAAATAGCACCAGTAACCAGCCGGCTATCGATGTTAGTCGTCATGGCCATATAGAAGCGATCAGCAAAGATTGGCGTCTGGCGTTGTAAGATGAAACGTGAACTAATTAAGGTCACAGCGACCGCTCCCCCCATGACCAATGCTAGGGAGGGGTCCCAATTACCAAACAAGTCTAAGAAACTTTGTACTTTAATAGGGTTAACCATTTCTGAAAGCACCAGGCCTGCGCCAAACAGCATACCTGAAATTAAAGCGATAATTACGCGGTTCATTATTTCCACTCCTATGCTTTAAATGCTCATTATTCGTAATAGGGTTACGGTAATAATGCCGGCCCCCATAAATATCAGTGTGGCTACAATTGAACGTCCGGCTAACAGGCCAATGCCACAGACGCCATGGCCACTGGTGCAGCCGTTGCCAATGCGAGTACCTATACCAACAGCCAAGCCAGATAGGGCTAGAAGTAGGCCAGAGTAGCCCTCTCGAAGCGCAAAATCTACAGGCAGTAGGGCGTAGCCGCCTACCAATAAACCGATCAAAAAAGCGAGGCGCCAGTTGCGATCGTAGTCGCCCAGATTGTTAAATAGCAGGTTGTACAGAATGCCACTAATGCCGGCTATACGGCCATTAAAAGCAAGTAGCAGGGCAGCACTCAAACCAATGAGAATGCCACCATAAAGGGCTTCAATTGGCAGGTTTTCTAACATGTGGATTCCTTTGGCTATCATAATATTAGGGGTAATTATATATAGTTAATTTGATATAAGTCAATTCTAATATAAGGGTGTTAACAGCGCAATGAAAATGCATTTGGCTGTGTTTTTATCGTGTGGCGCCATTAGGGGGAACGAATCGAGCATAAATTTTGTCGAATAGCTCTACATAAGCGTCATTTCATGCTATTTTTATCGGCTGGAAATGATGATAGTGATAAGTCCAATGGTGCTGATTAGGTAGCGACATTGAGGACAAACCGAGTTAATGAGAAGACAGATAGATGCCAAGACGTGAAGATATTGAAGATATACCTATGCTAATGCCGGAAAGTGATGAGATCCAAGCATTTAGAGGTGGTGCCAAACAGTCTGCAGCAGAACAAGTCGGTGCTACTCCTAGTCATCGTGAAGCGGCGATTCGGCCTGCTCCGGCAACTCGGTCATCAGCCCCGACTGAACCCAGTGCGCCAAAACGCAGTGTTGGCTTGTGGTTGTTTTGTATACTGACTCTGCTCATGGTAGCACTAGGTGGTTGGTGGATGCATTACCGGGTTATTAGTGTCGAAGATATGTTAACGGTTTCACGCGGAGAGCTGGGTCACGCGCGCAAACGGATTGGTGAACTAGAGGCTTTGGTTGTGGCCACCGACGTTAATACCAATAAATCCGGAACAGTAGTGCAAGCGCAGGTCAAAAAGCTTGATGACCGCACGAAAGAGCGCAACAAATTCATTGACTCCGAGATCGACAAGTTGTGGGGAGTCGCATACCGGAGTAATAAACCAGCAATTGTTGAAGCACAAAAAGCAGCGGCTAATAACAGTGTTGGTATCAAGCAACATACGGAACAATTATCTGCTCAAACAGCATTGATAGAAAAGCAGCAAGAGCTAGTGGCTGGCCAACAAGAACAGCTTGTTGATGTGGTGGCAGCGTTTAAGGCCTTGACTGTTAAAGTAGCCGATCAAGCTAACAGTTTGGATAAAACTTTGGCCAGTATGAAGGCCCAGGATGGTGATCTTAAGCAAGCACAGGCGGCTTTGCAGGCCGTGCGAGATACCAATGATGAAACGGTAGGCAGTGTCAACAAAATACAACAGACGTTATTGAAAATGCGGGCCGCAGATGACGAGGCAGCAGGTAGTGTCAGCAAGATGCAACAGACGATAATGCAATTGCGGGCGGCAGATGATGAGGCGCTAGGCAGTGTCAATGAAATACAACAAACGTTAATGCAATTGCAGGTGGCGGATGATGATGCGGCAGGCAGTGTCAATGAAGTGCAGCAAGTATTAATGCAGCTGCGCGCGGCAAATGAGATATTGCAAGAGGGTATTGCGGACCTGAAGGTGAGTTCACAATTGAACGCAGACGTGATGGACCAAACTAGTACGCGGCTAGAAATTCAGGAGCAGGCCGCAGCTGCTGTGGACTCTGCCGCGTTGAATAACTTAGTGGCGCAATTACAAGCGGACTTGAGTAGCTTGCAGCGTCAGGTGCGTGTGGCGGGTGTGTTAGAACAAGCTGCAGCTGAGTTGGATGAGCGTCTGTATATGACAGAGCAGTCGCTAGATTCTATAACGGCGTTCCGTCAAGCCACCAATCGCAAGTTAGACCAGCTTGCTAATCAAATTCGTACCTTGCAATATAGCGAGTAGGGCTTGCATGAGCTGGCCATTAGGCCAGCTCGCCATCTATCGATGTTGAATTAATAGTTAAGTAAGCACTAGTCAAGGAGTCGGCTTGACCGGAAAAGTGTGTCAGTATTACATCCTCCAACGCCTGAGTGGCCGGCAGCTGTCGAGTTTGTCTTAGTTTTAGTAAAGCAATACGCCGTTGCACCTTGCCCTCCTCTAGTGCCCGAAATTGAAGTTCAGAATTGCTCTTGGGAAAAGCCAACCAAGGGAGCGTGGTGATGCCTGCTTTAGCACTGAGTACAGCCTCTAAAGAGGCCATGCTGGTGATCACTGTTGGCGCCTGCAAAAAAACATGGGCTGATGTGTTTTCTATCAATGGTGTGGTGCCGTTGCGAATCATACGGTACTGGCTCATGGTATCCCAATCTATCTGTTCACCTTGCATACAGGCGTGTTGTGCGGCCCCCACTAGACCCACTGAGTCACTGCACAAATGTTGATGTTCCAGATCAGGCTCGTGTTGCCAAATGCTGCTAACTGCAATATCAATGTGTCCAGCGAGTAATTTGCTGCGCAAACTATCGCCATTGTCATCTTGTACCTGTAGCTCAACCAGCGGGTGTCGTTGCATAAAAAGGCGCATAATATCACTTAAAAAGTGCTTGGCGATGGAAGGTAAAACACCGAGTCGTACGGTGCCAGTTTTGGCTTGAGCTATTTGCAAGGCACTAGAAAGAGTGTCTTGATACTGTTGGTACAAACTCTTTGCCTGCGGCAAAAAGCCACTACCAAAAGCGGTAAGCTGGGCTTGCTTTTGTTTGTCAAAAAGATGCGCTCCCAGCAATTGTTCCAATTGTTTGATGGCCAAGCTAACAGCTGGCTGTGAGCGACACAGTATGGTGGCTGCGCGACGAAAGTTGCCGCATTCCGCAACGGTGATAAAGGTTCTTAAGTGAGAGATTTTTATATCAGGCAACATGACTATATTAAAGCAAAACTTATCAAAATTAACAATCAATTAATTATTATTATCATGTGGATGGCGTTAAAATAGCTTATCGATCGAAATTATCCGCTCATCCTTGGGCTTGAAATAGGAAACCTATATGTCACAGATTCAGAAAAACTATATTGCTGGTAATTGGGTAGAAGGCGTAAGGTCTATCCAAAATATAAACCCTTCTAATCATGCTGAAGTTGTGGGCGAGTTTGCTCAAGCTTCTAGTACACAGGTGCAAGCTGCTTTGGCTGCAGCCAAGCAAGCGCAAGTAGCATGGCAGGCCACAGGCCTGGAAGCGCGTCTAAATGTATTGCAAGCAATTGGTGATGAAATGATCGCTCGTTGTGATGAATTGGGCACCCTGTTATCGCGTGAGGAAGGCAAGCCGTTTGCTGAAGGCCGTGGTGAAGTATACCGGGCGGGTCAGTTTTTTCAGTACTATGCTGCCGAAGTGTTGCGCCAGATGGGTGAAACTGCCGACTCTGTGCGCCCCGGTATCGAAGTCGAGACCCGTCGCGAGCCTATGGGGACAGTGGCAATTATTAGCCCGTGGAATTTCCCAACGGCCACGGCTTCATGGAAAATTGCGCCAGCATTGGCGTTTGGCAATGCTGTTATCTGGAAGCCAGCCAATCTAACACCGGCTAGCGCTGTTGCACTAACTGAAATCATTGCCAAACAGAACATTCCAGCCGGGTTGTTTAATTTGGTTATGGGTTCTGGGGCCGAAGTAGGTGAACAGTTGATTAATAGCACTGACATCGATGCTATCAGTTTCACCGGATCTTTGCCGGTTGGTCGTCGTATTGCGCAAGCTGCAGCAGCTAATTTGGTTAAGTTTCAATTAGAAATGGGCAGCAAGAATGCTCTGGTTGTGTTAGACGATGCTGATCTGGACTTGGCGGCTGACTGTGCCGTCGGTGGTGCTTTCGGCAGTACTGGCCAAAAATGCACAGCGTCTACTCGCTTGATAGTAACGGCTGGTGTCCATGATGAATTCGTCGCCAAGGTGCAGGAGCGAATGGCCAAACTGAAAGTGGGTGCGGCTCTACAGGAAGGTACCACCATTGGTCCTGTGGTGGATGGCAAGCAATTGGCGCAAAACCGAGAGTACTTCGAGTTGGCCAAGCAAGAAGGCGGGCAATTGGTGTGTGGCGGTGACATTGATGATAGCGTCGGATATTTTATGACGCCAGCCCTATTTATTAATACCACCAATGACATGCGTATAAACCGCGAAGAAACCTTCGCTCCCATCGCTTGTGTTATTAAGGTTGATGATTACGAGCAGGCACTGGCCACTTTGAATGATACGGAATATGGCCTAACGGGCGGCATCTGCACGACATCTCTAAAGTACGCTACTCACTTTAAGCGGCATGCCAAAACTGGTTGTGCCATGGTGAACTTGCCCACAGCCGGCACTGACTATCATGTACCATTTGGCGGTCGTAAAAATTCCAGCTATGGCTCCCGTGAACAGGGGCAGTACGCTATTGAGTTTTATACCGAAGTAAAAACCACCTATATGAAGGCCTACTAAGCTTCATTGCGGGGGGGCTGTGCTTGGCCCCTGTTAACCACCCACAGTAGAAAGGGCATGAGTATGAGCAGAATGATGATGATTGATGGACTGCAGTACAGTAACTGGAGCCGCGAGGTATTTGAGCAAATGCGTGCCGGTGGTTTGAGTACGGTGCACGTTACCATTGCTTATCATGAAACCTGTCGTGAAACGCTACTCAATATTGGTGCCTGGAATCGTCTGTTTGAGCAGCATAGTGATCTTATTATGCCTGTGCGTACGGCGGCGGATATCGAAACTGCCCATGCACAGCACAAGGTGGGCATTATCTTTGGTTTTCAAAATTGCTCGCCGATTGAAGATGACATTGACCTGGTAGAGATATTTCATCAGTTGGGTGTGCGCATCATGCAGCTCACTTATAACAATCAAAGCTTGTTAGCTGCAGGCTGTTATGAATCATCTGATCCGGGTGTTACACGCTTTGGTAAGGTGGTAATACAAGAAATGAACCGTGTTGGTATGGTCATTGATATGTCTCATAGTGCCGAAGAAAGCACTATGCAGGCGATAGCCATGTCACAGCGCCCTATTGTGATTAGCCATGCTAATCCGATTTTCTTCGAACCGGCCAAGCGCAATAAGTCCAATCGCGTGTTATCAGCATTAGCTGAAAGTCAGGGTTTATTAGGTTTTAGCGTTTATCCTTTTCATCTCAAAGATGGCCCTAAATGCAGTCTAGAGAGTTTCTGCAATATGGTGGCTGATACGGTTGAGCTGATGGGTATAGATCGTGTGGGCATGGGCAGTGACTTGTGTCTAAACCAGCCCCTGTCTATCCTTGAGTGGATGCGCAATGGGCGTTGGAGCAAGCAAATGGATTATGGTGAGGGTTCAGCCAGCAATGCCGCTTGGCCGGACTCTTTGACCTGGTTTAAGGATAGTTCCGACTTTCCAAATATAGTTACTGGCCTAAAGCAAAAAGGCTTTAATGACATGGAAGTAGAAAAAATAATGGGACGTAACTGGTTAGAGTTTTGTCGTCAAAACTTTGGTCCGCAAGAGAGTTCACACTAAACCAATCTCTGTATAAGAGGAAAGGCATTATGCAAAATGCAATGTTGCGACCACCGGCTCAAGCAATGGACTTGAATCGGCTTGGGGCGGGGTTTGCTAGTCGCTTAAGTTTTATGCGTTCTCTAGTGCGCCATATGATGGATGATCAGTGGCGTATTGAATATAGCCGCTTTAATCTTGATGAAAGTGGCTATGGTCACGTGGTGTTTGATATTCAGTCACCCAATAGTCACTTGAGCTTTGTGGTGTTCTCACAGTATTTGAACCCTGATGAGCGTAACGACCGAGTCATTGCGGAAAAGTGGGATTTGACCATGACCTTGATGGAAGGTGGGGTTGATGATGCGACCTTAGCCATGCTGGCCGATAATGTGCCTTTGCAAGAGGCCGGTCGAATTGATGCGCGCAGTATCTCCTTGGCGCGAGCTAACCGTAGTGCGCGGGTATTTGGTGAGGTGCTTGAGTGCCTGCGCAATGGCCAGCAACCGGATGTAAAGCGTTTAACTGAAGTGGGTTATTTGTACCGTACAACCGCCGTATATGGTTCGGGCAAGTTCGGTTCTTGTGATTGGGATAAGGTGGTTAATCAGCATCCGGACTTGGCTCAGCCCTTCGCTGGTGAAATGTTGGTGTGTTACCTGTTGCGGCAGTTTAGCTTGGATCAGTTGCATCATATGGTGCATCAGGATGCCTATCCTAACGCCGTGGATATGGATAAGGGCCTGCAGCGCTATCTAGGGATTGGTAATTCCACGGGGTTGGGTATGGCCCCCTGGTTGATTAATCACCCGCAAGTCATAGCGCAGTGGATATTGCAACGTGAAACGGCCTTAGCCAACGTTTTGGCTACCCAAGTGAGTGGCGAAAAAATAACGCAGTTACAAGAATTGATGGCGCGTGCTTGCCAGCATGTGCGTGAAGTCAGTACTTTTGATCAATGGCAGGCAGAGAAAAATCGTGTTTTGTTATCCGACTTGGAAGCGCTAAATGATTGGTTTGCTGATGTGGCCACTGAGGTGGCCAGTTGGCAACAAATCAATACTTGGGCCGAGCAGCATTATAGTTTAGAAACCCAAGAGTTGTTGGTTAGCCTGTTGTTAGAACTTTTCCCAGAACTGGTGGATGGCTTAGAAGGTCAAATGGGGACGGTTGAATCCCTTCAGTATGACCCCACTGCCAGTGCTCAGGATTTGGCTGATGCCATTCAGGAAAGCTATGATTGGGTATTTGACTACGACTTTACCGACCCCAAGCAAGAGCAAACTTTCTGGTATTACTCACAAGGTAAAATTGAACCTAGGTTGGGTAAGGTGGGTATTGATGAGGGGGCCGAGTTACAAATGTTTCTGGGTATTGCCAAGGCCGTGCAAGATTGTCACACAGATGTATTGGCGATGTTGGCTGACAATGGGCAAGCCACGATTGCTGACATCTTGTTGGCGAAGCCTCATCATCAGGCAATTGTGGCGCGGATTGCCACCATGTCGCAAACTCATTATGGTGAAATTCGAGCCAACCTGCTAGACGCTGATGTTCTACCGATGCACCTGCTGCGTGGTAAGTTGGCCTTTTTTGGCGTTAGTAAATTTGATCCTAAGTCGGCCTTGTGGGTGCGCAATACCATGTTCCAAGGGGCGCCTTTGGTGTCTGATTTGGCAACGGATATTAACGAAGATTGGTCGTTCCCTGTGGCGCCCAGTATGGTTGCGCAATAGGAGATTTGGTATGTCTAATTTATTACAGATCTCAGCCAATGAGATGAAGTTCTTAGTGAAGCGTAGCGTTGAAGGTTTGGGCTTTTCTCCGGGTGATCAACTTGGTGCTGGGGTGCGTGCCGCGGCTTGTTACCAGTTTGGTCTAGCCAATAGTGCCGTTATTGATGCGGCGTTAAGTGGTCTTAAGGTTGAAGTGCAGGCACCTAGCCTTGTGGCGCAGGGAGCCGAGTGGGTATTTGATGCTCAAGGCCAATCTGCACTTGTGCAAGCCGAATTGGGTCTAGGTGCAGCCTTGTCCCATGGCGCTAACGCTGTGCGTATACGTAATACCTCACAAGCTGTATTAGTGGCACCTGTGCTGATGGCTTGGTTGAGCAAGCCCATGGCCAATGGTCAGGCACAACAGGCTATGGCCTTGTACTTTGTGCATCATAGTGGCGCTCAGCGCTGCCTGTTGATTGCGGCTAATGGTAAACCTCTTGGTTTGTTTCAGCCCACGGATAACGTGGTGGCAACTGATGAGCTACTATTGCGCGTTGGCGAAGAAGATATCGCTGGACACTTGATTACCGATGGTGCTGACTTATTGGGTTGGCGCGAGCGCAGTCTGGATCAAGGTATTTTGGTAGATATGGATCTGGTGGTGCGTTTAAAAGCCATGATGATGGACTCATTTGTGCCAGAATCAGAAGCTTCGCGCAATAGTGGTGCAGGCCCATCTTAGGCACTTGCCTTGGCAAGAGATGGGTTAGGGTAGTGGTTTGCTACTGGTGATCAGAGCTAGTTTTTTGTAGCGGGGCAGTTTTTTTATTGCTGCCTCGCGTTTGCTAGCACTGGATCGGTCTCTTTGTTGCTCTTGATAAACGATTGATTTGGCCGCATCACTGCGGAAAAAACGGGCCCCTAATTTGGGGTTTTTCTGGTGCTCCAAAAAACGTCTCTGTGGGTCTGTCGTGATACCCGTATAGAGCCTGCCGGAGACGGTTTCTATCATGTAGACCCACCATTGTGGGTTGGCTTGAGTTGGCGCTGGATTCATATCGCAAAATTATCTAAAAAGAGTATAATTAACGCCCCATTCTAACTGCTCCTCGGTCATTATGCAGCCTGCTATTCATTCCTTGCGCACCCTTTCTGATCTATTCAAAGAAGTTGGCGGGCACTTTCGTCTTTTTGACATGGGTTGCCGCATGTCCAAGCTTGGTGTCAAGGACTTTCATGATTTTGAAGCTTGTCAAAAGCCCTATACTTTGCCTTGGTTGAAGCATGCATGGGTAGGAATCGTCTTGTGGCATAGTGAACAGCAAGCCGCCGCGCCAACCATCTGGTTTTTGAAATTTCCCCTTGATGAACAGGGCTACCTAATTCAAGCGGCCCGCGATGAATTCCTGAACCAGCTCTTGGAGGCCATAGGTACCAATATGGCTGACCGGCAAGAGTCATCGGCTATGGCTGACAAGATGCAGCATAGCAGCCTAGCCTTTACGCCTGATCAGGAGCGCATGGCCGCTTTTAATGCTCAGGTTAGGGCATTACTAAAGCAACCTGTTTCGAGCTATTACGAGCCTGTGCGTAGCTATATCTTGGCGGCTGAGTATTCTAAGGGGTGGCAGGAGTTGGGTTTGCAGGGCTTTGCGGATTTAGTGCAGCGTTTGCCAGACAATGATTCCTTAAGCAAGGTGGTGGCTGCCAGTGTGCTTGGGTTGCCAGTGCCGGTGATGGCCAGTTTGGCCGTGCAGTGCGAAAATGTGGTGTTGCCTTACGAGGTTAGTCAGGTCTTTATTGCTCGAGGGCAGGCAAGTGCAGACTCGGCTGAACAGGTTGCTTGTCTACGGGCGGTTAGTGGGGCGCCCAATGCGCAGGAGCGTCAGGTCTGGTTGTTGCAAATGCTCCATGCTGGGCAGGCAGTTAGTGTTGAGCTACTGGCTGTCGTGGCCAGCAAATGTCAGGCAGATTTGCGGGATGCTGCTGTACTAGAGGCCTTTATGGATGCTTGCGCTGTTGAACAGTCGGTATTTAATGGTTTAGTGGGGGAGCTGATGTTTCAGCCGGGTCTGCGGCAGTCAATCCTAGCTTTGGTGCGCAGTCCGCAGCGTTCTAAGCGTTTGGCTACAGCCTTTGGCTTGTTTTTGCAGGCTTAAAAAGGGCCACTTAGAGCTTGCGCATCAAAGCGCTGGCCAGTGGTGCCTTGGCTATCAGGGCCCATCAAATACTGGTATACGGGCATAATATCTTCTGGTGTCGGGTTGCTGACGGGGTCTTCTCCTGGGTAGGCCTTAGCGCGCATGTTGGTACGTGTGGCCCCCGGGTTAATGATGTTAACCCGAATGCTGGAAATGTTCTCTAGCTCGGCTGCTAGGATCTGCGCCATGCCTTCGGTGGCAAACTTAGACACGCTGTAGGCTCCCCAGTAGGCTTTTCCTTGAGTGCCAACGCCTGAGCTGGTGAACACAATAGATGCGTCCTTTGAGGCCTCAAGTAGAGGTAGCAGGGCCTGTGTCATCATAAAGGCCGCATTCACATTGACCTGCATAACGTTGTCCCAGGTGCTAGCTTCATATTGGCTGATGGGAGTGCGCTCGCCTAAGATCGAAGCGTTGTGCAGCAGGCCGTCCAATTTGCCAAATTCGTTTTCCAAGATAGTGGCCATTTCACTATAGTCTTCTTCTTTGCTGCGGCTTAAATCGCAAGGATAAATAGCCGGAGTAGGCAGGTTGCGCTCTACAATATCGTCGTATACGGCTTCAAGTTTCTCTGTGCTGCGGCCAACTAGAATCACCGTGGCACCCAAAGTTGCAAAGCAGATAGCGGCGGCACGACCAATGCCAGCGCCGGCACCAGTCACAAGGATGGTGCGCTTGGCTAAGGCTTGGGGTGGCGCTTGGTAGTCAAACATAGGATGGTCCAAACAGTGGTTACTTGGCGGGTTTGCTGGCTTGCACCATATAGTTTACATCGACATCTTTGCTTTTAAGTTTGTAAACCTTGGTGATAGGGTTGTACACCATGCCTGTCATGGCGTGACTTTGTAGGTCGGCTAAGCGCATGTATTCGTGTAGTTCGGAGGGCTTAATGAATTTGCCATGTTCATGGGTGCCTTTTGGTAACATTTTCAGGATGTGCTCGGCACCGATGATGGCAAATAAATAGGATTTAGGGTTGCGGTTAATGGTAGAGAAAAATACCTGACCACCGGGTTTGAGTAGCCTGGCGCAGGCTGCAATGACTAGGCTTGGGTCTGGAACGTGCTCCAGCATTTCCAAACAGGTGACGACGTCATATTGGCCGGGTTCCTCTTCGGCTAATTGTTCGGCTGTTATCTGTCGGTAATTGATATCTACGCCTGACTCCAAGGCGTGCAACTGGGCCACTTTAAGGGGGGCTGTGCCCATATCAATACCGGTAACTGTGGCTCCGCGCTGGGCCATGGCTTCGGCAACAATACCGCCGCCGCAGCCAATGTCAGCCACCTTCTTGCCGTGAAGAGGCGCACGCTCGTCTATCCAGCCAATACGCAGTGGATTGATGTCATGGAGCGGTTTAAACTCGCTTTCACGATCCCACCAGCGGCTGGCCAGGGCTTCAAATTTGGCGATTTCTGCTTGGTCTACGTTATTCATATGACGGTAAATTCACGACTCGGCTCAAGGTGGAATAAGTATAACTGTTTCTTGACTTTTAGGCACCTGTATATTGGTGTTTAAAAGCCGGCTAAAATTAGGTTTCAAAGAGGCACTTGTGCTATGATTAGGGTTTTTGCGGTCTGCCGAAATGGCTAGGCTAGTCGACCCAACGCAGGCCCTTTTCTCTGGGCCAATCGGACAAGGAAATTCATTTAGTTATGAATGAGATAGCTAAAGAAATCTTACCCATAAATATTGAAGATGAACTCAAGCAATCCTACTTGGATTACGCGATGAGTGTAATTGTTGGGCGTGCTTTGCCCGACGTGCGCGATGGCTTAAAACCGGTACACCGACGTGTGCTGTTTGCCATGAACGAGCTCAATAATGATTGGAACAAAGCCTACAAGAAGTCAGCACGTGTTGTTGGTGATGTTATAGGTAAGTATCACCCCCATGGTGACTCTGCTGTATACGAAACCATTGTACGCATGGCGCAACCTTTTTCTATGCGTTACACCCTGGTTGATGGACAGGGTAACTTTGGTTCCATTGATGGTGATTCGGCCGCGGCGATGCGTTATACGGAAATTCGTATGGAGCGCATGGCCCATGATCTGTTGGCTGACCTAGAAAAAGACACAGTTGATTATGTGCCCAACTACGATGGCACTGAGATGATCCCTGAAGTTTTGCCAACGCGAATTCCTAACTTATTAGTTAATGGCTCCTCAGGTATTGCCGTCGGTATGGCTACCAATATTCCGCCTCACAATATTAATGAGGTATTCAGTGGCTGTTTGGCGCTGATTGATAACCCGGATATTGAAATCGATGAGTTGATGGAACATATTCCCGGGCCGGACTTCCCTACGGCGGGTATTATCAATGGCCGTGCCGGTATCGTACAGGCCTACCGGACGGGTCGTGGTCGAATCTATTTGCGTGCGCGCCACCATGTGGAAGAAGATCCTAAAAACGGTAAACCTTCAATTATCATTACTGAGTTGCCCTATCAGGTCAATAAGGCACGCTTGATTGAAAAGATTGCCGAGTTGGTAAAAGAAAAGAAAATTGAAGGCATTACCGAGTTGCGTGACGAGTCGGATAAAGACGGCTTGCGCGTAGTCATAGAGTTGCGTCGCGGCGAAGTGCCTGATGTTATTATTAATAACCTCTATACACAAACTCAGCTAGAAAACGTTTTTGGTATCAATGTGGTGGCCTTGGTTGATGGTCAGCCTAAGACCCTTAACCTGAAACAAATGCTGGAAGCCTTTGTACGTCATCGTCGTGAAGTGGTGACGCGCCGCACCTTGTTCGAATTGCGTAAGGCCCGTGCTCGTGGTCATGTGCTAGAAGGTTTGACTGTGGCTTTGGCCAATATAGATGAGATCATTGAAACCATCAAGACCTCACCCAATTCAGCTGAAGCACGACAGAAGTTATTGGCCAAAACCTGGGAAGCGGGCCCCGTGATCGCTATGCTCGACAAGGCCGGTAATGATGCTTGCCGTCCTGACGACTTGCCTGTCGAGTGCGGTATTCATGATGGTCGTTATCAACTGTCTGAAACCCAAGCTCAAGCTATTTTGGAATTGCGCTTGCACCGTTTGACCGGCTTGGAACAAGACAAGCTGGTTAGTGAGTACCAAGAGCTACTGGAACGTATTGCCGAGCTGTTGGAAATTTTGGGTTCTTCAGAGCGTTTGATGGAAGTTATTCGTGAAGAAATTGCTCAGATTTTAGAACAATATGGCGATCAGCGTCGGTCAGAAATTGTGGCTTCACGACAAGATTTAACGGTTGCTGATTTGATCCCAGAAGAAGATTTGGTGGTCACCATATCTCACGGTGGTTATGCTAAAACACAACCCGTGGCTGACTATCAAGCCCAACGCCGAGGTGGTCGTGGTAAAGCGGCCACGGCGGTCAAGGAAGAGGACTTTGTTGAACACCTAATGGTGACCTCCTCGCACGATACAATTTTGTGCTTTAGCAACCGTGGCAAGGTCTACTGGTTGCGAGTATTTGAAATTCCACAGGCTTCACGCACGGCCCGTGGCCGTCCAATTGTGAATATATTGCCGTTGGAAGAGGGCGAGCGCCTAACTACGATCTTGCCGTTGCCCGAAGGTGGTTACATGGAAGGTCACTACATCTTTATGGCTACTGAACGTGGTACGGTGAAGAAGACCCCATTAACGGCCTTTGCGCGCCCACGCAGCAGTGGTTTGATTGCCCTTGGCCTAGATGAAGGTGATACCTTGATTGGTGCTACGGTTACCGACGGTTCTCAGCATATTATGCTATTTGCTGATAATGGATTGGCGGTGCGTTTTGATGAAGATGACGTACGCACCATGGGACGCACGGCACGCGGTGTGCGTGGAATTCGTTTGGGAGAAGGTGCTAAGGTGATCAGTTTGATCATGCCACAGCAAGACGGGCGTATTCTTACCGCCAGTGAAAATGGTTACGGTAAGCAGAGTCGTGTCGAAGACTTCCCTGTACGGGGGCGTGGTGGTAAGGGTGTTATTTCCATTCAAATGTCCAAACGTAATGGCAACCTAGTTGGTGCTGTGCAAGTATTTGAGGGTGATGAGGCCATTTTGATTAGTGACCAAGGTACCCTAGTGCGTACTCGTACTAATGAAGTCTCAATTTTGGGTCGTAATACGCAAGGTGTGACCCTGATTAAAGTACAAGAAGGCGAAAAGCTGGTGCAGGTGGCCCGCGTGGCTGAATCGGTCGGTAATGAAGACCTTGAGTCGGGTGAAGAGGAAGGTGTTGATGGTACAGAAGCATCTACTATAAGTGCTGAAGTGACTCAGGACGCGGCTGATAGCGAGGTGGTGGAAAGCGGTGATGAATAACCGATCCCATAATTTTTGTGCGGGCCCTGCTGCTATACCTACCGCTGTATTGCAGCGCGCCCAAGCCGAATTGTTGAATTGGCAAGAGCGTGGTGTGTCGGTGATGGAAATGAGTCATCGTCACTCATCTTTTATGGCCCTAACCGCCCAAGCCGAAGCCAATTTGCGTCAATTGATGCAAATTCCTGATAACTATAAAGTTATCTTTGTGCAAGGGGGGGCGACAGCGCAGTTTTCATTGTTGCCCATGAATCTATTGGGAGATAACACTCAGGTAGACTTTATTGACACAGGTATCTGGTCAACTAAGGCAATCAACGCCATGGCGCCCTATGGCAGTGCCAATGTTATCGCTTCTAGTAAGGAACAGGGCTACCTCACAGTGCCGCAACAGGCAGATCTGCAATTTAGTGCCAACAGTGCCTATGTGCACTATTGCCCTAATGAAACTATTGGTGGTTTGGCTTTCGATTATGTGCCTGATACTGGTGACATTCCTTTAGTGGCGGATATGTCATCCATGATTATGTCTGAACCCATGGATATCAGCCAGTTTGGTGTTGTTTATGCCGGTGCTCAAAAAAACATCGGCCCGGCGGGCATCACGCTACTTATTGTGCGTGAAGACCTTTTGGGGCACGCCCGTCATGATACGCCAGCAGTGTTCAATTACCAGCAGCAGTGGAAAAATGATTCCATGCTCAATACGCCACCCACCTTTGCTTGGTATTTGGCATCTTTGGTATTTGAATGGTTGCTGGAAAATGGTGGCCTAGAAGCCATAGGTGAGCAAAATCGCGCCAAGGCGGCGGCTTTGTACAGTGCCATTGATAGTAGCAGCCTGTACGACAACAATGTAAATAGAGCCAACCGTTCTATTATGAATGTGACCTTTACTTTAGCTGACGACGCTTTAAATGGTTTGTTCTTAGAACAGGCTGAAGCCAAGGGCTTACTCAATCTCAAAGGGCATCGCAGCGTTGGTGGTATGCGCGCCAGCATCTACAACGCCGTGCCTATGGCTTCCATCGAAGCGTTAGTTAGTTTCATGCAGGATTTTGAACAGCAACATGGGAAGTAACTATGTCTGAAACTCCCAACACACAAGAACAGCAACTCGGCTTGCTGCGTGATGAAATTGATAGTATTGACCAACAGATCCAGAAACTAATTAATCAGCGGGCATCTTGTGCCCAGCGTGTGGCTGATGTTAAGCAAGCATTTCAAGGCACGAAAGAAGCGGTATTTTATCGCCCTGAACGAGAAGCTCAGGTGCTGCGTAAGGTTATGGAGCGCAATGGTGGGCCCTTGGATAACGAGGAAATGGCACGTTTGTTCCGCGAAGTTATGTCGGCTTGTTTGGCGCATGAAAAGCCCATGCAGGTGGCATTTCTAGGCCCCCAGGGTACCTTTACTCAATCTGCCGCATTGAAACACTTTGGCCACTCAGTGGTAACGGTGCCTTTAAGCTCCATTGACGAAGTTTTTCGCGAAGTAGAGGCCAAAAGCGCCAACTATGGTGTGGTGCCCATCGAAAATTCATCTGAAGGCATGGTGAATAACACCTTGGACAGTTTTCGTCAGTCCAACTTGGTGATCTGTGGTGAAGTGGAAATGCGTGTGCATCAAAACTTGCTGGTTCAAGCCGGCACAGATATCGATAATGTAGAATGCATATACTCCCATCAGCAGTCTTTAGCTCAGTGTCGTAGTTGGTTGGATACTCATTTGTATAAGGCCGAGCGTTTTGCGGTGAGTAGCAATGCTGAAGCGGCCCGTCGTGTCGCGGAAGCCGGTGAGAACACAGGCAAGGTGGCTGCCATTGCAGGCAGTATGGCGGCCGATTTGTATGGCTTGGAAATTGCTAATGCCAACATTGAAGACCAGCCGGACAATACCACACGGTTTTTGATTATTGGGCATAACAGTGTGCCTTCCAGTGGCCAAGACAAGACTTCTATTTTGGTGCTGGCACGTAATAAATCGGGTGCTTTGTACCATATTTTGGAACCGTTTCAGCGGCATAATGTGAGCATGACCAGTATTGAGTCACGGCCTTCCGGCGCCGGCCTTTGGGGTTATGTATTTTATATTGATTTTGAAGGCCACTTAGACGATGCCAACGTGCAAGCTGTGCTTACTGATTTAGACACCGAGGTGGCGGAGCTTCGCGTCCTGGGTTCTTATCCACAAGCCGTGTTGTAGCCGATGGTCATGTTTACAAGTAAAAAAATACTCGTTGTGGGTCTGGGGCTCATTGGTGGATCTTTAGCGGCCGCTTTGCGACGTAACGGCCAGCATCAGGTATGGGGTTACGATCACGATCCGAAGAGCCAAGCCCAGGCTTTGGATGAAGGTGTTATCGATCACAGCGTCGAAGACCTTGAGGCCGTAGTCAGGGACGTCAATGTGGTTGTGCTTGCCGTGCCGGTGATTGCTATGGAAGCCTTGTTGCGTCGGGTGGCGCCGTGGCTGAAAGAGCACACATTATTAACTGATGTAGGCAGTGTTAAAGGCAATATAGTACGCACGGCTTATGAAGTATTCGGTAAGCCGCCGCCTGGTTTCGTGCCGGGTCATCCAATAGCGGGCTCTGAGCGCAGCGGTATTTCAGCCGTAGACCCGGATTTGTTTGTTGCCCACAAGTTTATTATTACGCCCTTGCCAGAAAGCAGTTCTCAAGCCATGGATGTGTTGGCAGAGATCTGGCGAGGTGTGGGCAGCGATATCCTGACTATGGATGTGGCGCGTCATGATAAGGTATTGGCCGCCACCAGCCATTTGCCGCATATTTTGGCGTTTTCTTTGGTGGATACCTTAGCCTTAGATACGCAAAATAAAGACATTTTCCGTTATGCCGCTGGTGGTTTTAGGGACTTTACGAGAGTCTCAGGCAGTGACCCGACTATGTGGCACGATGTATTTGTTTCCAATCGTGACGCCTGTTTACAGACATTGGATCAGTTTACCGATGGTCTTAAGGTTATGCGACAAGCCATTGCTGATGGTGATAGCAATACCATGCTAGGCATCATGACACGCGCGCGGGTGGCAAGGCATCATTTTGAAAAACTACTGACAGGCACAGCCTATACAGGAACTATGACAACAAAAACCCATTTCGACGTAACGCCTGGCGGCCAGGTACAAGGGCGCATTCGTGTGCCAGGTGATAAATCTATTTCTCATCGCTCCATTATGCTTGGGGCTCTAGCAGAGGGTACTACCCATATTAGTGGATTTTTGGAAGGTGAAGATGCGTTGGCAACCTTGCAAGCATTTCGTGATATGGGGGTGGTGATTGAGGGTCCAGCAGACGGCAAGGTGACGGTGCATGGTGTCGGTTTACATGGCTTACAGGCCCCTCCAGGGCCTTTGTATGTGGGCAATTCAGGCACCACTATTCGGTTATTATCTGGCTTACTAGCGGGGCAGAATTTTGATGTCGAACTGATAGGTGATATTTCACTAAATGGGCGTCCAATGTTACGCGTAGCCAATCCACTGCGTGCGATGGGCGCCCAGGTAGATACAGCAGAAGGCGGCACACCACCACTAAAAATTACTGGCGGTCAGGCGCTCAAGGGTATCGATTATCAACTCCCTATGGCTAGCGCCCAAGTTAAGTCTTGCGTGCTGCTAGCTGGCCTCTATGCGGAGGGTGAGACACGAGTCACTGAGCCGGCACCGACCCGCGATCATACGGAGCGTATGCTTCAGGGCTTTGGTTATGCGGTTACCAGTAATGGCCCTAGCCGCAGCCTGCAAGGCGGCGGTACTTTAAGTGCGGCTGAAATTGATGTGCCTTCAGATATCTCTTCGGCTACCTTTTTTCTAGTAGCGGCAGCGATCACGCCCGATTCTGATTTGTTGATTGAACATGTGGGCATGAATCCAACCCGCATTGGAGTGATTAATATTTTGCGCTTAATGGGTGCTGATCTTGACGTGCTTAACCCACGCGATGTAGGTGGAGAGCCAGTGGCAGATTTACATATTCGCTATGCGCCGCTAAAGGGTATTGATGTTCCGGAAGAGCAGGTGGCGTTGGGTATTGATGAGTTTCCAGCATTGATGGTTGCTGCCGCTTGTGCCCAAGGCACAACAACGGTCACTGGAGCTGAAGAGCTGCGTGTCAAAGAAAGTGACCGTATTCAGTCTATGGTTGATGGGTTGCAGACTTTGGGGATTGATATTACGGGCACCCCCGATGGTGCCGTGATTGTTGGTAAGGGTGGTGAAGCTGCCGTATTTGGAGGGGGTGAAATTGTCACCCACCATGATCATCGTATAGCTATGTCATTTACAGTGGCGGGCTTGCGAGCGGCGGCACCGATTAAGGTATTGGATTGCGCCCACGTTGCAACCTCGTTTCCCGGTTTTGTAAATTTGGCCGATAAAGTAGGTATGCAAGTGTGCGAAATAGAGGAGCTGGAGTCGTGAACAACACCCCAGTAATTGCCATTGATGGGCCAAGTGGTTCAGGCAAAGGCACCATTTGTAAGCTGTTGGCTCAAACTTTAGGTTATCATTTACTAGATAGCGGGTCCCTATATCGTTTAGTGGCCTTGGCGGCGGAGCACCATGGTGTGAGCATGGAGAACGAACGCGCCTTGGCAGACATCGCTGCCCATTTGGATGTTCAGTTCCTGACTTCTACCGAGGGGGATAAGGTGTTGCTGGAGGGCGAAGATGTGAGCTTGGCCATACGTACTGAAACGGTAGGCATGAATGCCTCACGAGTGGCCAGTTTGACCCTTGTGCGCAAAGCCCTTGAGGGCCGCCAGAGAGCGTTTTCTGAGATGCCGGGCTTGGTGGCTGATGGTCGTGACATGGGTACTGTGATCTTCCCACAGGCCTGTATTAAGGTTTTTTTGACCGCCAGCGCCGAAGAACGCGCTAAACGGCGCTATAAACAGTTGAAAAGTAAGGGGTTGAATGCTAGTCTCGCAGATATCTTAGTTGATATTCAGCAACGTGACGACCGCGATCAGAACCGCAGTGTAGCGCCGTTGAAGCCGGCTGCTGATGCTGTACAGATCGATTGCACTCATATGGGCATCGATGAAGTTGAGCAGAAAGTCATGACTTTGATAAGAAACAGGGGGCTGTAATAATACGGTTTCTATTTGATTAACTAACCAATAGAGGTGCTCACCAGTGTTGGGGATGCCGCTATAAACCGGCCATGCACAGCTAGAGTATCCATAAGAGTTTGAGCATGAGCGAAAGTTTTGCTGACCTGTTTGAAGAAAGCCTTCAACAGGTAGAAATGAAGAAAGGGGCGCTAATTGCCGGTGAGGTAATTGGCATAGATAGTGAAGTTATAACTATTAATGTTGGCCTCAAATCAGAAGGTGTTGTACCACGTAGTCAATTCTTGAGCGCCAATGGTGAACTAGAAGTGTCCATCGGTGATACGGTTCAGGTCGCCCTACAAGAAGTAGAGGATGGCTTGGGTGCCACTCAGGTGTCTCGTGAACGAGCAAAACAGTTAGAACGTTGGCAAGAACTCGAAAAACTACAACTGGCCGAAGAGCCTGTTACTGGTGTCATTTCCGCTCGTGTTAAGGGTGGTTTCAATGTCGAACTTAACGGCGTTCGTGCATTCCTCCCCGGTTCTTTAATCGACACCCGTCCTTTGCAGGATACGTCTCACCTAGAAGGCCAAGACCTGCAATTCAAAATTATCAAGCTTGATGTGGAACGCAACAATGTGGTGGTATCTCGTCGTGCCCTGCTGGATGAGGCGAATAAGGCTCAGCGCGAAGAAATACTGGCTAACTTGGAAGAGGGTGCCGTTGTTAAGGGCTTTGTGAAGAACTTGACCGACTATGGTGCCTTTATCGATTTAGGTGGCTTAGACGGTCTGCTGCATATTACTGATATTGCTTGGCGCCGTATCAAGCATCCAAGCGAAATGCTGAAAGTGGGCCAGGAAATTGATGTAAAAGTACTTAAATTTGACGAAGAGAAACAACGTGTTTCGTTGGGTCACAAGCAGTTACAACAAGACCCATGGAGCAGCTTTGTTGATTCCTACCCAGTGGGTAGCCGCTTACCAGCTACTGTGACTACCGTCACTGACTATGGTTGCTTTGCCCGTGTTGCAGAAGGCATTGAAGGTCTGGTGCATTCATCTGAAATGAGTTGGATGAAACGTAATCTGCATCCTTCTAAGATGGTACATTCTGGTCAAGAAATTGAAGTCATGATTCTTGATGTGAATAGTGATAAGCGCCGTTTGTCGTTGGGCATGAAGCAATGCAGTGAAAGCCCATGGGTGGCCTTCTCCAAGCAATATGCCGAGGGAGACAAGGTGACTGGTAAGCTAAACTCCAAAACCGACTTTGGTTTGTTTATTGGTTTGGCTGATGGTATTGATGGTTTGGTTCACATCTCTGATATTGACTGGAATCGCAGTGACGAAGCCCTACTGCAGGATTATCAGAAGGGAGAAGATATTGAGGCTGTTATCCTTTCCATTGACACCGAACGCGAACGTGTCGCCTTAGGTATCAAACAGATGGCAGGCGATCCGTTTGGTGATTTTGCGGACGCTCACAAAAAAGGCAGTGAAGTGACGGCACGCGTAACGGAAGTTACCTCGGGAGGCTTAGCTGTAGAAGTAGCGCCTGGCGTGCTGGGTTTCTTGAAGCGTGGCGAAATGGGAGACGACAAGCCGTTATCTGACTTTAATGAAGGTGACGAGGTTACCGCCTACATTGGCAATATAGACAAGAAAGGCCGCAGTGTTAGTTTGTCTATTCGAGGTTATGAAGCGGCCGCCCAACGAGCTCAGTTGAAGGAGTTGAATACTAAGTCTGTTGACTCTGCGGGTCCTGCCACTATTGGTGACCTGATTAAGGAACAACTGGAAAATAATTAGGTTGAATTATGCGCAAATCTGAGCTTATCGAAAATCTGGTGGATCGCTTTCAAAGCATACCAGTACGCGATTTAGAAGTGGCGGTAAAGTCTTTATTAGAACATATGACTGAAGCCTTGGAAGACGGTGATCGTATTGAGATCCGAGGCTTTGGTAGCTTTAGCCTACACCACCGTGCTCCACGTATCGGTCGCAATCCCAAGACAGGTGAATCCGTGTCGCTGGCAGCCAAACGTGTGCCTCACTTTAAGCCCGGTAAAGAATTGCGTGACCTTGTTAATGCGAGTGCCACTTAAGCCATTTGACAAGCATATTTATCCCATAGGGCCAGATGATATCTGGCCCTTTTTTTGTTGCTAGTTGCAGGTAATGGGCGTTTACGCTGTACTTGCTGTTGCGCTTTTCGGTTATACTGTGCAAGAACGAAACAAGCTAGGGTTTTGCGTTTATGAGGCCGTCTTGAAGGCCCCGTTAACAACGCAACCCCTTGGAGACTGACGGATGAAATTCATTAAAGGACTATGTATTGCGTTGCTAGTTTTAGCTGCTTTGACTATAGGTATTCTGTTTAGCAGTCGCAACAGTACTCCTGTTGCCGTAGATATGCTAGTTATGCAATTACCGCCCATGAGCATCGCCCTATGGATATTGATTAGCTTTACTTTAGGGTTAATTGTTAGCGGTATTATTTATGGTCTTGTGAATCAAGGGCATAAGCGCCGCAATAGCCGATTATTGCGCCAAGTAAATCAGCTCCAAACTGTGCAGGGAACGCCTAAATAGCCATGACTGACGTATTGCTAATGTTACTTTTTGCTGCTGCTATAGGCATTGGCTGGTGGCTTGGCCGTCGTTATCAACACCATCTACAACAGCCTAGTGTAGCAGATGAAAATTATTATCGCGGGCTTAACTACCTACTGAATCATGAAACCGATGCCGCCTTAGAATTGTTTATTGATTCTTTGGAAGTGAATAATCACAATCTAGACACTCACTTGGCTTTAGGCAGTGCTTTTCGCCGCAAGGGTGAAGTAGATAAAGCTATCCATATCCATCAAAATCTGCTTAACCGCCCCGGCTTAACCCACCACCAGTTGGCGCAAGCACAACTTGAATTGGCCCACGATTTTGTCAAAGCAGGCTTGTTGGATAGAGCCGAACAGTTACTGCTAGAAAGTGCGGGCTTCAGCCCTAATAAACAGGCTTGGGGCACTTTGCTATTAGATGTTTATCAACGCGAAAAAGACTGGCAAAAGGCACTCGATCTGGCGCAACGTTTTGAATTACAAAATATACCTAACTTGGCTGTTCGATTGTCTCACTATGCTTGCGAGCAGGCTCAAGAAGCTATTGATCAGGGAGACCTGAACACAGCCCATACCTATTTGAAACAAGCCCATGAATTGAAGGCTGATAACCCTCGTGTGGCGCTGCTCTATAGCGCTATGGCTTTGCATGCGGGTTTATACAAAGAAGCGGATGAGCACCTGCGTAAATTGGCGCAGCAGGATCCTAGTCTGGTGCCTACTATTTTACCTGATTTGGCACGTTGTTTTGCTGCCTCAGATGATCAGGAGGCTTGGCAAAATTGGCTGAGCTCATGTATGCAGGAACACCCTAGTACAAGCGTGATGTTGGCCTTGGCAGAGATAATTCGTCAGGCATCTGATAGTGAAGCGGCCGCATTTGTTACCAGAGAATTGCGCAAGCGGCCTTCAGTGAAGGGTTTCAATTATCTTATTGAGCTACATATGCAATGGGCTACCGAACATGCCAAGGAGTCATTAGAGGCCTTGCAGGGCCTAACTATGGCCCTGGAACAGCGTAAACCAGCCTATCAATGCAAGCAATGTGGCTATGCCAGCAATAATATGCAGTGGCAGTGCCCAACTTGTCATCAGTGGGACACTACCAAACCTGTTTATGGATTACGAGGAGAGTAGTTTGCAAGTTGATACAAAAATTATTGTGGCCTTAGATTATGACAGTCATGATGAAGCTGTGGCCATGGCGAGGTGTTTGGATCCAGCGCGTTGTCGTGTAAAGGTGGGTAAGGAACTGTTTACTAGTGCCGGCCCACAGTTAGTGGCGGGCCTGCATGACTTGGGCTTTGAGGTGTTCTTGGATCTTAAGTTTCATGATATTCCCAACACCGTAGCTAAGGCTGTATTAGCCGCTGCCAAAATGGGTGTTTGGATGGTTAATGTGCATGCCAGTGGTGGTAGCGAGATGATGCAAACTACCCTGAATATGCTACGAGCAAAAGGAGGGCACCAGCCGATTTTAATTGCTGTCACCGTACTCACCAGCATGGATGCCCAAGGTCTAAGCGAAACGGGTATTGCCCAATCACCCGCAGAGCGTGTGTTGCAGTTGGCCGAACTTACCAAAGTAAGTGGTTTTGAAGGCGTTGTTTGTTCTGCCCAGGAAGCGCAACTGCTAAAGCAAAAGCTGGGGTCAGAATTTATTTTAGTAACCCCTGGTATTCGCCCCGCATTTGCCACAGCTGGTGACCAGAAACGTGTTATGACGCCAGCCGATGCTATTCGTGCGGGTAGTGATTACTTGGTTATAGGGCGTCCCATTACCCAAGCTGACGATCCCATGATGGCCCTTGCCCAAATTGAAGCAGAACTGGCCGCCGTGCATTAACTAATATTTTTGCTACACTGAAAGAGTAGGGAACAGGATGTCCCTTGCTCGCACTATAAGTTAGTGCCAATTCAAATCAAGGAGAGGTTTATGAAATTCATACCACTACTATCAGCTCTGTGCCTGTCAGTATTGCTTAGCTGGACTCCCTTTAGCCAGGCAGCCGAAGGCGATCTCAATATTAATACCGCTACTGCTCAGGAAATTGCCAGTGCCCTAGTTGGTGTTGGTTCGGTCAAAGCCCAGGCAATCATTGCCTTGCGCGATCAATTAGGAGGCTTTACAGATATCAATCAACTGCTTGAAGTGAAAGGTATTGGTAGTTCCACCATCGAGCGCATTAGTGACCAAATCGTGCTAGAGTAACGGCGAAAGGGGTCAAGGACATTTAGCTTTGACCCTTTTTACCGTAACTAAGCACCTGTTATTTAAGTGGTGTCAGGGCCAGATAGGGAGCTAAAAGATGTCCACCATGCAGTGGCAGCGTTTATTGGATGATCAACGTATTGGTAAGCCGTCTAAGGACTATCACGAGATCGGCCGCACGCCCTTTCATAAAGATTACGATCGTTTGATTTTTTCCAGTGCCTTCCGGCGTCTGGGTCATAAAACCCAAGTGCACTCACTGTCTCACAATGATCACGTACACAACCGTTTAACCCATAGTCTAGAGGTGTCTAGTGTTGGGCGCAGTTTGGGTATTAGTGTGGCTCAACAACTAAGTCAGCACCGACACTGGCCAGATTGGGTGCAACCCCATGATGTTGGTGCCATCGTGCAGTCGGCCTGCTTAGGGCATGATATTGGTAACCCACCATTTGGTCATTTTGGAGAAAATGCCATACGTGGTTGGTTCGCCAGATACCATGAGGCCGGTGGGTTGCGCAATCTGAGCATGGCTGAACAATTTGATATGCTCAACTTTGAAGGCAATGCTCAGGGCTTACGTACCTTGACGCAGCTAGAATACCACCAATTTAAGGGTGGTATGCGGCTTACGTATGCCACCTTGGGTAGCTTCTTAAAATACCCTTGGTTAGCCAGTAATCCCTTGGCACAAGAGACCAAAAAATACGGAGTCCTGCAAGCAGAAGCGCCTATATTGAACGAAATTGCCAAGCGTTTGGGCTTGTTGCAACTAGGTGATCATCACTGGTGCCGTCACCCGTTAGTGTATTTGATGGAGGCTGCCGATGATATTTGTTATGCCATTGTTGATCTAGAAGATGGTGTTGAGCTGGGCATTCTTGATGAGGTTGACGTGATGACGTTGTTTGCTCCCATTACTGGTCCACTCGTGGTACCAGAACGCACACCAATGACCGATGAATATTATTCCACTCGACGCTTGGCGTTACTACGAGGCAAGGTGATTAATTATTTGGTAAGTGCCTGTGCAACGGCATTTATTGAACAGGAGCAAGCACTGTTACAAGGCTGTTTGGAAGGTGACCTAATTAGTCACACGGACCCGGTTACCCAACAGGTCATTGGCAATGCCAAGCTGCTGGCCCGTAAGCGCATATTTGAATCTCCACAGCGCCATCGCACTGAGTTGGGAGCCAGTGCCATTCTAGAAACTATTCTGGATGGCTTTGTGCCGGCTGCTCTTGAGCGAATTGGCAATCCTACAGGAGAGGTGTCTTTTAAGGCTCAGAAATATTTGGTATTGATGGGCACCCACCAACCCGAAGCAAACGTTACTGCCTATCAAGCGCTTTGCCATACGATGGATTTTATTGCGGGTATGACAGACAAGTACGCTGTCACCTTGGCACGCCAACTCAAGGGCGAGTTGCTTTAGTCGCGGGCATTAATAACAGTGCGCACAAAGCCGAAAAAACAGACATTAATTAATACAGAAGATGGCCAGCTGGTGCATGGGCCGGCGGCTAGTTAAAAGGCAAGGAAGCCGATGTTAGACGTATATGTTCGTACCCAAGATGCGCCTGGGCTAGTAGATGGGTGCCTATTGTTTGCTAGTCGCAGTCAGGCTTCAGATTTACATGTCGAGCCGCAAACCCTGGGCTGGCAGGTGCGACAGCGAGTCGATGGTTTATTGCAGCCGCTGGTGTTTTTGCCTCTGGCACTTGGCAAAGCGGTGATAGTTAGGGTCAAGCTACTTGCTAAATTAGACATCGGTGAGCAGCGTAAACCTCAGGATGGCAGTTTTCAAACCACCATAAATCAAAATCAGCTGGATATACGCTGTAGCTTTTTGCCAGGCTACCTAGGTGAAAAGCTTGTTATGCGTATTCAAAATCGCAGCCAAGGTATTTTGGCTTTAGCTGACCTAGGTATGAGCCTGCGGCAGTTAAGGGTACTACAGGAACACCTGCAAGCACCTCAGGGTATGGTGCTGGTGACCGGCCCAACGGGGGCGGGAAAATCCATTACTCTGTATGCTGCCCTGCAAAATTTATTACAACCCCACCTTAATGTAATGAGTGTTGAAGATCCCGTAGAAATGGTGATGTTGGGCATGCACCAGGTTGCTCCAGCTCCCAATATTGGTATCACTTTCTCTTCCGTACTCAGGGCCTTATTACGGCAGGACCCTGATGTCATCATGCTGGGTGAGCTGCGCGATGCAGAAAGTGCCGATATGGCCATAAAAGCCGCCCAGACTGGGCACCTATTGCTGACTTCGATGCACACCAATACGGCATTGGAAGCAATCAGTCGTTGCTTTGGCCTCGGTGTTGACCTACAGGGGTTGAGTTACTGTTTACAGCTAGTAATTAACCAACGTCTGTTACGTCGTTTGTGTGACAACTGCAAGAAACCATTATCTAAAGGTCAGTTAGATGCTGCCAAATCACCTATTTGGCACCAAGTTGAAGCTGAATGTGGTGACGAGTTTGGGCCCTTTGCCCCGGCTCAGGCGGTTGGTTGCAGCCAGTGCTATGGTGGTTATAAGGGTCGGCTTGGGGTATTTGAAATATGGCCTATCACCGCTTGGCAACGGGCTCAGATAGAACAAGGTCAACAACCCGCTAAAATTGAATATGCTAAATGTTACCAACAAACAACAATTTGTCACAGTATCTATGAGCAAGGTATAGCGCGAGTGATGGCAGGCCATACCGGATTAGATGAGTTAAAAAGGGTGTTGGTGTAACTATGGTGAGCTTTCTTTGGTATGGTGAAGATATTGCCTTAAAGCCCTGTCAGGGTGTCGCTAAGGTCAGGCAAATAGTGCACTTACGCAGTCAGCTCGCACAGCAGGGCGTGCACTTAAAAAGCCAATTTCGTCTTCGCTTTTGGCATACTCGCCCCAGTCCTATCGCCTCTGTTGCATTGGCGGAATTGTGTCTTCAATGGCAGCGCCTTTTAATGGCCGGTCTACCGTTGTTGGAAAGTGTACAGTTAGCCCGACCATCCAACCCCACCCCTACCTTGCGCTGGCAATTATGGGTAATACAAAGCGGCATGCAACAGGGTTATAGCCTGTCTCAAGTTTGTGCCCAATATAAACTCCTTAACGGCTATCAGGTGGGGCTGTTAGAGGCAGGCGAAAACCACTCTAACATCGGTCAAGCTATGGGCCTACTCGCGAGCCAACAAACGCAGCGTACGGATTTAATTAAGCAGCTAAAGCGGAGCTTGTTAATGCCGACTATTACGCTTATTGTCGGGGCCGTTGTTTGTTTGATGATTGTGCTTTTATTGGTGCCCAATATAGCCAGTCTTGTGCAACATAGTCAGCAGCCTATCCCCGTCGCGACACAGTGGTTGTTATGGGCTTCTGCCTGGCTGCAAACATATGGGCAAGGGCTGTTGGGGTTTATTGTGCTTACTTTAATCACTACGATCGTTTTGCTTAAATCCCCCCTTGGTCGGCGTTGTCGAGACCTCATCGGACCTTGGGTACCCTTATGGCGGGGTTTTTTTCAGTTACAAAGCCAAATATTAGTGATGCAGCTGCTGGCGAGCAGTGTGGCCAGTGGTGTCCCTATATTGGCCGCTCTAAAGCAAGTACAGAGGGCTTGTTTAAGTCGGCGTTTGGTCAAGCAATTGCTTGCACTACAGACAAACTTGCAATCGGGTTTGGGCTTGTCCCAAGCCTTCGCCCAGGCAGATTTTTCTGACGTTCAGGTGGCCATGCTGCAAGTGGCTGAGGAAACTGGCGACCTGGCGGACATTTTTCAACGCCTATGTGACCAATTGCAACAACGTCTAGTGGACAAAATAACCACTTTCAGCATGCTCTTGGAACCCGTAATTACGATCTCTTTGGCTATATTAGTAGGCAGTTTAGTGGTCTCTATCTATCTGCCACTTATGCAGTTAGGGAGTCTGCTGTGATGAGCTGGTTTGGGTGGTACAATGTGCCACAGTGATGGTTGAGGGTGGTTGGTACCAAGGCCAGTGACCCCCTTTTGCTTTGGCCACTTTCCGGTAAGACAGGTGGCTATGCAGAACAAGTGGAGAGCAGTTTAATGACCTACATTGTGGGTATAACTGGTGGTATTGGCAGCGGTAAAACCAGTGTGACTGAAAAACTAGGCAGTTTGGGTGTTGATGTTATTGATGCCGATATTGTGGCGCGCCAAGTGGTTGAACCGGGTAGTCCCTGCTTGGCTGAAATTACCCATTACTTTGGTCATCATTTGGTCAATGAACAGGGGCAGCTTCGACGCGCTGAATTGCGCCAAATCATATTTGCAGATGAGCCAGCTAAAGTGTGGTTAGAAGCCTTGTTACACCCAGTAATACGTGCCAGCATAATCACACAATTGCAGGCTAGTGATGGCCCCTATGCGGTGCTGGTTTCGCCTTTGTTGTTAGAAACAGATCAAAAAAAGTTGGTTGACCAAGTTGTGGTGGTTGATGCCGAACCGACTCAACAGGTATTGCGTGCTAGCCAACGAGACAACAACTCTGGTGCGCAAATAGAAACCATTATAGGTAAACAAATGCCGCGGCAAGAGCGCTTAGCCAGTGCCGATATTGTGTTTGATAATACCCGTTCCTTGGATCACTTGAACCAGCAGGTGATGCAACTACACCAGCAATTGTTAAAACTAGCGGAACAATAATATGCGTGAATACCCCTGTCCTCAATGTCAAACCAATATACACTGGCGTAGTGACAACGCCTATCGCCCCTTTTGTAGTGAACGCTGTCAACAATTGGACCTTGGAGCTTGGGCACAGGAAGATTATGCTATCGCAGGAGACGATAACGAAAACGATGCTTCAACGGGTGTTCTGGACCCCAGTGAGGAGAATATTTAACCTGACGACAGGAGGTTGTCATGCCAAGTGAAGGAATGTCATGGAAGACAAAACATAACACTTATCAGTTTTTTTTAAATCGACTAGGGGTTGGTCAGTATACTGCTAGGGGGTTTAGCTTGTTGGAAATGCTACTGGTGGTGACGCTTATTGGTATCCTTGCTGCCTATGCTGTACCAACTTATAAAGGCTATTTGCAGCAAACACGCTTTATGGAAGTAGTGCAGCAAACCCAGGCAGTGCGGATCTCACAGGCGGCCTGTTTGATGGCTGCAGGGCAGGAGCTGGCGGCCTGTGATAGTTATGGAGAGATAGCATTGCAGGCGCCCACAGCAACGGATAACACGGCTAGTGTGGTCCTCACCAGTGCAACGGGGGTCATTACCGGTAAAGGCACTCAGTCGGCCGGCGCGTATACCTATATTTTGACACCAAGTTACTCAACATCTGGGGCACTACTTTATACGGCAAGCGGAACCTGTACCGCCGCGGCTGCCTGCTAACGAAGATTCGAATCCTTGATGCACAAATACATTGGGTGGCTTAAATACTTGACTCCCTATGTTTATCCCATACACTGAGCCGAAGTTTTAATTTGTTTATTGTCTAAGTGAAACCGTGTATGGATTGTGCCAATTTTCTTGCTATCGAAACCAGCCCCGAAGCCCCTTATTATCCCGTAGCTTGTGCTTGGAGCCTAGCCGACGGCAGCATTAAAACCAGCCTGGTATTGCCAGCCGATGACTGGCCGAGCCAATTGTGTTACAGCGATCATCTGGATCTGGGTACTATAATGTCCCAGGGTCATTCGGTAAAAGATGTGATGCTGGAGATGAACGATGATCTTGATGGTCAGTGGGTGCTGTGCCACGCAGATTACACACCGGCTGGCAGTTTTGACCTGATAGCTGAAGCGATTGATATTCACCCCGCGTTCGAGTGGGGTGCTAGTAGTGCCGACATGGAAACCGTTTTAGGAGACTATTGGCGTGAGGAATTACAGGATCTAAGCTTTGAGCTGGGGCTGGATTTAAGCCAAGCTGAAGATCAAGTTAGGGTGATGCAGTTGTGCTGGGCCCGCGCTAATGATCTTGTTGCTCACGACTGGTAAGTTAATGATTATTCCTTGGCAACAATTGCCCGTGGCCACCCTAGATAATTTACTGCAAGAGTATGCGAGCCGAGATGGTACTGATTATGGTTGGGTCGAAACACCCTTGGCAACAAAAGTAGCCCAACTTAAATCGCAGTTACAAAGTGGCAAGGTAGTGATTGTTTATAGTGAGCTGCATGAGACAGTGAGTGTCATGTTGGCTGATCAATTTGTTGCCAACTAGTCTTTGGCTCAGTGATCTAACAATTATAAGGCGCATTTCGTTGCAGAAGAATACAGGCCCATATGCCAAAGTATTATTCATTATTCTGATAATGCTTGGTATAACTATAACTAAGCTAGCCGTAAAGCTAATCATTTAAAAAATCACACCAGTTAGGATATTAATATGAGCGACGTGAAGACCTATCCCGTAGATCCACAGGTAGCTGCCAATTCTTGGCTCGATGAAGCCTCTCGTGCTGCCATGTATAAGGAATCAGTGGAAAATCCGGAAGCGTTCTGGGCCCAGCAAGCCAATACCATTGACTGGCTGAAGGCCCCTACCAAGATCAAGGACACTTCATTTGTCTCGGGAAACATAGACATCAACTGGTATGCCGACGGTGAGCTCAATGTGGCTGCCAATTGCTTGGATCGTCATTTAGCAGAGCACGCCGATGAAATCGCTATTATTTGGGAAGGGGATAACCCAGCCGACTCCCGTCATATTAGCTACCGAGAATTGCACACAGAGGTGTGCAAGTTTAGTAATGCTTTGTTGGCCCAAGGCGCCAAGAAAGGCGATGTTGTGACATTATACATGCCCATGATCCCTGAGGCTGCCGTAGCCATGTTGGCCTGTGCACGCATCGGTGCTGTGCATTCGGTGATCTTTGGTGGTTTTTCTCCTGATGCGATTGCGGGCCGTGTTGAAGGGGCTAACAGTAACATCGTGATTACCGCTGATGAGGGCTTGCGCGGGGGCCGCAGCGTACCCCTTAAAGCCAACGTGGATACAGCTTTGGCAAATCTTGATTGTGTCGAAAAAGTGGTTGTCGTGAAACGCACCGGTGGGGATATTGGTTGGGTTGAGGGGCGTGATGTATGGTACAGCGACATTGTTGGACCAGCTTCTACTGAGCATACTCCAGAAGTGATGAATGCTGAAGATCCGCTATTTATTCTGTATACGTCAGGCTCTACTGGCCAGCCAAAAGGCTTAGAACATACCAGTGGCGGGTACCTTGTTTGGGCGGCTATGACGCACAAGTATGTGTTTGATTATCAGCCAGGTGATATCTACTGGTGCACGGCTGATGTGGGTTGGATTACTGGGCATAGCTATATCGTCTATGGTCCGCTGGCAAATCGGGCAACTAGTTTGATGTTTGAGGGTGTGCCTAATTACCCAAGCAATTCTCGCTTTGGTGATGTGATTGCCAAGCATAAAGTCAATCAATTCTACACCGCACCAACGGCTATTCGTGCCCTAATGCAGCATGGTGATGATGTATTGGGCGGTGCCGACTTGTCCAGTATTAAATTGCTGGGTTCTGTTGGTGAACCGATTAACCCAGAAGCTTGGAATTGGTACCGTGAAGTGTTTGGTAATGGCACAGCACCGATTGTTGATACCTGGTGGCAAACAGAAACAGGTGGCCACATGATTACGCCAATGCCAGGTTCTGTTGCAACCAAACCTGGGTCTGCAACCTTGCCTTTTTTTGGTGTGCAGCCAGCTTTGGTTGATAACGAAGGTCAAATTGTTGAGGGTGCAGCAGAAGGCAACTTGGTTATTGTTGATAGTTGGCCAGGCCAGGCGCGCTCAATTTGGGGTAACCACGAGCGCTTTGAAGAGACCTACTTCTCTACTTTCAAAAATTTCTACTTTACGGGTGATGGCGCGCGTCGTGATGAAGATGGTTATTACTGGATCACTGGGCGTGTTGATGATGTGCTTAATGTCTCCGGTCACCGCATGGGTACTGCCGAAATAGAAAGCTCGCTAGTGGCTCACGAAGCAACTTCTGAAGCGGCTGTGGTTGGTTATCCCCATGAAATTAAGGGCCAGGGTATATATTGTTATGTGACGCTGAAAGACGGTTACCCAGCGACAGATGAGTTGATGAAGGAATTGCGCACTTGGGTGCGGGCTGATATTGGCCCAATAGCTTCACCTGATTTTATTCAATTTGCACCGAGCCTACCCAAAACTCGCTCTGGTAAAATTATGCGGCGAATTCTGCGTAAAATTGCCGCCAATGACTTTGGTGAATTGGGTGACACGTCAACTTTGGCTGACCCAAGTGTGGTTGAGGACTTAATAGATAATCGTCGCAATCGTTAAGCACTGAAAAAGATGAGTCAGGAGGTTTGATTCTTATCACTCCTGACTTTATGGGCTGATGTTTTTGTTGCGAGCTCTTTCCCTGAGCGTCTAATTGTTCTATTCTTTTACACTAGTTCTGGCTTAGTTGCCGCTGAAATATTTAGTTTGTAGAGGGTTTTGTGTGAATCACACTATTATAATTGCTGATGATCATCCTTTGTTCCGTGCTGCCTTGAAGCAGTCACTGACTAGCGCTGTTGATGATGCCCGCATTCTCGAAGCGGAAAGCTTGAAACAGCTAGAGCAGCATGTCCATGGTGAGATTGATCTGGTGTTGCTGGATTTGCATATGCCAGGAGCCAATGGCTTTTCTGGCCTAATTTATTTGCGCAACCATTACCCCTCGGTGCCTGTAGTGGTTGTATCTGGTAATGAGAAGCCAATTGTAATGCACCGTGCTGTTCAGTTTGGGGCAACAGGTTTTATTCCCAAGTCATCTTCTATGGAAACCATTGCTGATGCCATCCGAGAAGTGCTTAATGGTGAAGTTTGGCTACCGGACGATTTGCCAGATATGGATGCCACAACTGATGCTGAAGACAATAAATTTGCGGAACAACTGGCGACCTTAACACCCCAACAATTCAAAGTGATGATCATGCTGACCGAAGGTCTATTGAACAAGCAGATTGCATATGAACTGGAGGTGTCTGAAGCCACTATTAAGGCCCACGTTACCGCTATTCTTCGCAAGTTAGGTGTTTATAGCCGCACTCAAGCGGTAATAGCGGCGAGCCGCTTGCAGATAGAGCACCCCCAAGATCAAGAAGTGAATCAGTAGAGAGCATTCGTTTTTGCTTTGCAGGGCGACCCTATACGTAATACGTCTTGGCTAATGTGCAAGTTCCCTGTCAGTTTTCCAATACGTTGATTTTTGCCTTGGCTTGCAACTGACTAAGCACGGCGCGTAATGGTGCTGGTTTAACAGGTTTGTGCAATACAAAAGCATTGGCTTGACGAATGGTCTCTATAACAGAATCTGTACGATCTGCGGTAATGCAAGCGGCGGGAATAGAGTGGTTGTATACCTCACGCACGCGAGCTAAAGCCTCCACTCCGGTCGCTCCCAAGTCCAGATGATAGTCAATCAGTATCACATTGGGTTCAAATTCATCAGCCAGCATTAACTCCAGAGCCTGAGAAACATTAATGGCCGTGACGACTCGGCAGCCCCAGCCTTCTAGTAGTTTACGCATACCGACTAATATTGACTTTTCGTTGTCGATCACTAGCACGTTTAGATTAGCAAGTGGGCTACTTTTCGAGCGCACACTGGCGCCATTTTCTGGCTTTGGTTTGCGCACTAGATTGCTGTCTCCCAAGGGCACAAGAATACTAAATACGCTGCCCGCACCTTGCCACGAATCGATTTTCAATTGATGGTTAAGCATGCGAGCTGTGCGGTCTGCAATGGCCAAACCAAGGCCCAAACCCTTAGTCTCGTTCGTAGCAGGGTGATCAAGCCGCTTGAATTCTTCAAATACTTCTTGCATTTTTTGTGGGGGAATTCCTACTCCGGTATCCCAAACCTGAATGTCTAACTGGTTGCCGTGTTGACGGCAGCCTAGGAGAACTTTGCCTTTGGGAGTATAGCGTACAGCGTTAGTGAGAAAGTTCTGAATGATGCGGCGCAGGTGGCTTTGATCGCTATACACAGTGTGATGACTTGGTACATGGTGGAATTCAATCCCTTTTTCTTGACACATGACTTTGAGCTCAGCACTGAGTTTTTGAAATATGTCATTGATGTGGAAATGTGTTAGTTCAGGTTGCAGGTTGCCAGCATCCAGTTTGGAAATATCAATCAATGTGGAAATCAGCTCTTCTGCTGCACCTAAGGAGTCATCTAGGTGTCCAAGAATTTCTGCTAGTTCTCCTTCGGGGTACTTTTGCGACACGGCGGAGGAGAACAGGCGCGCAGCGTTCAGTGGTTGCAATAAATCGTGGCTGGCCGCTGCTAAAAACCGTGTCTTACTTTGGTTGGCTTGGTCGGCGACCACCTTGGCAGAGGTCAGTTGGTGGTTGGCAACAGATAACTCTTTGGTGCGTTCGTTGACTCTGGATTCTAGGGTTTCGTTGGTTTCCTTGAGGGCTTTTTCTGTACGTTTGTATTCGGTAATGTCCAAGTAGGTGTTGACGTATCCGCCACCTGGCATGGCGTTGCCGCGCACTTCCAATACGCGGCCATCTTTACGATAACGTAGGTGTGAGTGGGTGCGTCCTTGTTGCAGGACTTCCAAGCGCTTAGCTACCATACTGTCTAGACTGTCACTATCGCCGTAATCACCTTGTACTGCGTTGTGTTGAATAATATCGGCAATGGGACGGCCAAGGCTTATGAGGCCTTCAGGGAACTGAAACATTTCTATATAGCGTTGATTCCAGCATACCAGTTTCATGTCCTTATCAACCACACTGATACCTTGGTCAACGTTTTCAATGGTAGATTGCAACATGGAGCGGTTGAATTTAAATAATTCCGATGCTTCATCCACAATGGAAACCACATCTCCAAGTTGCATCTCTTTGCCCTTGAGGCTTGATGCTAAGATGATTCGTGCCGAAGAAGCGCCAATGACACCCGCTAACATACGTTCGGTATAGTTGAGTAGCTCTTGGCTAATCGGTGCGTGAGGGTGCAAAGATTGGCCACTCTGGCGGGCGAAGGTATGGAAGGCGTCACGGGTGCGGTTGGTGCCTAAAAACCGTTCACACAGGGTTTGCAGATCTACGAAACGAGCATTGTCAAAGTCTGATGGGGTGCCCTCAACGGAGCCACTAATGCGCTGGTCAACAAAGTGGTCGGCTTGAATACGGTCCTGCAGTCTGGCTTCTGTTGAGCGCGATACCCAAAAATATGCAAAACTGTTCAGAGTTAATGATAGTAGTGTGGCGTGACTAATGGGGTCCAGACCTTGTATACCAAATAAGGCTGTTGGGCGCAGCCAACTGATACCAAAGGGCCCGTATTGCAAGAGATTTTCAATGCCAATGCCGACACTGGTAAGGGAGGGCACTAACAGGGTGTAGCACCAAATGACAAAGCCAATGCTAAGCCCACACAGTGCCCCATAACGGTTGCCGTGGCGCCAGAAGACGGCACCAATCAAGGCTGGGGCAAACTGGGCTACCGCAACAAAAGCAATAAGGCCCAGAGAAACCAAGCTGTTGTTGTTGCCAATTAAGGAATAATAGCCATAAGCTGCCATCAATATGCCTATGATGGTCACTCGGCGTACCTTTAGTAGCAAGCTACCAATGTCTTTATCGCGACGAGGGTCCAGAGGTGAAAACCTAAATAACATCGGCATGATGATGTCATTGCTAATCATGGTGCTGATGGAAATAGTCGCCACGATAACCATGCCTGTAGCGGCGGACAGACCCCCGATATAAGCCAGTGTGGCCAGACTAGTGGCACCATCCATGAGTGGCACCATCAGCACATAGGTATCAGAAGCCACGTTGGTGCCAGAGAACATTTTGTTGCCCGCGGCGGCAATCGGCAGCATAAAGAGGCTAAATATTAAAAGGTAGCTGGGAAACATCCAGCGTGCCGTATGAATGTCTCGTGGATCGGTGTTTTCTACCACGCTTACTTGAAACTGGCGAGGCAAACACAGTATGGCAAACATGGCTAATAGTGTTTCTGTGAGAAAGCTAATTTTTAACGGATTGAAGGCCCCCATTTTTTCGTACATACCACTTTCAGCTAAATATCGGTCCAGGCCACCAAAACCGTCAAAGTATATAAATATGACGTACAGGCCTATAGCAACAAAAGCAATCAGCTTAATTAAAGACTCAAATGCAACAGCCAGCACCATGCCCTCGTGATGTTCAGATGCATCGATGTGGCGCGTACCAAACAAGATAGCAAATATGGCCATAAATACCGCTACCACTAGGGCCGTATCGTATTGACCTTCAAAGGCATGGTTTTGCCCCACCATGATATTAAAACTTTGCGCGACCGCTTTTAGTTGTAAAGCGATGTAAGGCAGTATGCCTAGGGTGGCCATAGTAGTGATCAGTATGGCTAAACGTCGACTTTTACCATAGCGCGAAGCAATAAAGTCAGCGATAGTGGTAATGTTTTCCTGCTTGGCAATGAGGACAATTTTGTAAAGCAGTCCCCAGCCAACGATGAATAGCAGGATGGGGCCTAAATAGATGGATAAAAAATCCCAGCCTTGGGTGGCTCTGGATACGGAACCATAGAAGGTCCATGAGGTACAATAGACAGCCAAAGATAGGCTATAGATGATCGGCTTGCTGACGCGCTTTGTGGCTGATGTGCTCTGATTATCACCATAATAAGCTATGGCAAATAAGAGGCCAACATAGGCCACAGAAATAAGCAGAATTATCCAAGTATCCAGCATCTATGAGTGCTCCATTATCCCGCTCCTCAACAGGCTGCTGGTATTGTATTACTTATCCAGTCAGCTTCAGGCTGCAGTTAGATATAGGTTTTAAAAGGCCCAAAAAACGTTTAAAAAATCAAATTTTTTGGACCTTTTCTGTTATTATTATTCGGTACTTTTCTAAGTACCTTAGTAGGTTATGGTTTTGCTTATGTCGTTCCCAAAGCATTGTACCAAACATTAATCATGATATATTGTCTTTCAATTAACAATAATAACAAAGGCTAACTATGCAACAGCAAGATTTGGCGCAGCGCTATTGGCATCGCAATCTGCAAATCATCATTCTCTATCTCAGTATTTGGTTTTTAGTATCTTTTGGTGCTGGCATTCTATTTGTTGACCAGCTAAATCAGTATCAACTGTTTGGTTATAAGATCGGTTATTGGTTTGCCAACCAGGGCAGTATATTGAGTTTTTGCCTATTAACGATCGCCTATTCTTGGCGTATGAATCGCTTAGATAACGAGTTTGACGTCCACGAGTAATAAGTGAACCCAGCGACATCCGGGATAAAGACATGAGTTTAGAATTTCTCACCTATATTTTCATTGTGACCTCTTTTGCCATGTATATCGCCATTGCCTTTTGGAGCAGGGCGGCAACCACCCATGACTTCTATGTGGCTGGTGGAGGTGTGACTCCACTGGCCAATGGTATGGCAACGGCAGCAGACTGGATGTCAGCGGCATCCTTTATATCTTTGGCTGGGGTCATATCTTTGTCCGGCTACGATGCCAGTGGTTACGTTATGGGCTGGACCGGCGGTTATGTCTTGTTGGCTTTGTTGTTGGCGCCTTACTTGAGAAAATTTGGTAAGTTTACAGTACCTGACTTTGTGGGCGACCGTTATTATTCCAATGTCGCCCGAGTGGTAGCCGTAATATGCGTATTATTTATTTCGTTTACATATATATCAGGTCAAATGCGAGGAACAGGCATTGTCTTTTCTCGTTTTCTGCAAGTGGAAATCGATACGGGCATTATGATCGGGATGGGTGTGGTATTTTTTTATGCGGTGTTAGGTGGCATGAAAGGAATTACCTATACTCAGGTAGCTCAGTATTGTGTGATGATATTTGCTTTTAATGTGCCAGCTCTGTTTTTGACCTTCACCATGACTGGGCATCTGCTGCCTCAAACGGGTTTGGGGGCAACTTTGGATTCAGGGGTGTATGTGCTCGATCACCTGGATGGCTTGGTGGAGGAGTTGGGCTTTGCCAGTTTTACTGAGGGCAGCAAGAGCAGTGTCGATATGTTCTTTATTACGGCGGCGTTAATGTTTGGTACCGCTGGATTGCCCCACGTGATTGTGCGATTTTTTACTGTGCCTAGGGTGCGTGATGCGCGCATCTCTGCGGCTTGGGCGATAGCATTTATTGCTGTGCTTTATACCTCAATACCTGCTGTGGCGGCTTTTGGACGCATTAATCTTATCGAAACCGTCAATGGTGTCGACGGTAAAGGGACCTTCTATGAGGATATGCCCAACTGGTTTCAAAAATGGGAAAACGCGGGCTTGGTAGCTTGGTATGACCATAATGGCGATGGCCGCTTGCAGTACGCCGCTGGCGGGGCTTTCACCGGCAAAGATGAAAGGCCGGACTTTTGGGATGTGCCTGATGACCCTGTTAGTCGCAGCATCTATAGCAATACGCGCCCAGTGATGAATCCAAGTGATGGCACTTTTGATGCGCAGCAGCAGCCCTTTGCCAATGAGCTATTTGTGGACCCAGATATCATGGTGTTAGCTAATCCAGAGGTGGCAGGGTTACCCAACTGGGTCGTTGCATTGGTCGCTGCAGGTGCTATGGCTGCCGCCTTGTCAACGGCGGCGGGATTATTATTGGTTATTGCTACGGCGGTATCCCATGATCTGATTAAAAAAACCTTACGGCCGCAGATCACTGATCTGCAGGAATTGACGGTAGCACGTGTGGCCGCCATGTTGGGTGTGCTTTTGGCCGGCTATTTGGGCATGAATCCGCCCGGTTATGTTGCTGCTGTAGTGGCTATGGCATTTGGTTTGGCTTGCGCTTCCTTCTTCCCGGCTATTATTATGGGAATTTTTTATCAACGCATGAATAAGTATGGCGCTATCAGTGGCATGTTGATAGGTTTAGGATCTACTTTGGCGTATATTGTTTATTTTAAGTTTATGGGTGGCTCTGCAGACCAATGGTTGTTTGGTATCTCGCCTGAAGGCTTTGGTGCTATGGGTATGTTATTGAACTTTCTAGTCGCTTATATTGTGGCCCATTTGACGCCGCCACCACCTTTGGCAATTCAGCGCATGGTGCAAGATATTCGGGTGCCGCGTAACCAAGGATCAGCCTACTATTAAAGCTAATTAGTCATGAGTTTGTTACAAAACATTAATACCCAGGCCGTGCCGTTTAGCCTTTTGGGTGAGCAAGAATTAAATTATATGGCCGATAATATGGATATCGGCTACTTTCAAAGGGGTGAGACCATCATCACCGGTGGTGGTGAGTCAGAAGGCCTGCATTTTATTCTCAAAGGTTTCGTTTGCGAGCTGGAAACCAGCGCAGACAAGGCAACACAAAATCATGCCTTGGTAAATTATGGTCCCGATGACTATTTTGGTGCCTGGTCAGCCATTCGAGGTAAGGCCTTGCATGACTTCGTTGCTGATGAAGAAACCATTTGTTACATTCTGCCAGCTAAGTGTTTGCTAGAACTTATTCATCGCAATAGTCAGTTTGGTGGTTATTTTAATAACCTATCCATGCAACAGGATTTGTTAGAAAACAAAAATCATGACCTAAACATGACTGAGTTTATGTTGGCCACTGTGGATACTTCATGTATGCGGCAGGCGGTGGTGGTGGACATTGATTCTGATATTGAGCAAACGACCAAACTGATGGATCAGCAGCATACTGACTGTGTTTTGGTGCGACGCGGTAAGCGTTACGGTATGGTTACTCGCACGGACTTATTGAATGCTTTAGTGCTGAATAAATTGCCCATGTCCTCGTCTGTTAAGGATATTGCTAATTACCGGCTGATCACTGTGGAAGCGGGTGACTATTTGTTTAATGCCTTAGTTCGCATGACCATGCACGAAATTGCGCGTGTGGTGGTGTTAGCCAACGGTGAACTGCGGGGAGTGGTAGATTTGGCTGAAGCCTTGAGTTTCTTTTCCAGCCACTCTCATGTTGTGAGCATGCGCATTGAGCGAGCCAGCAGTGTTCATGAGTTGCGCAATGCGGCAGAAGATATGCAGGCGCTAATTCGGTCGCTCCATTCACAAGGTGTGAAAGTACGTTTTTTGATGGACTTATTGGCTGCCTTGAATAAACGCTTAATGGCTAAACTATTCCATTTGATGGTGCCTGAAGATGTTTTCCCTCATGTGTGCCTAGTAGTCATGGGAAGTGAGGGCCGCGGTGAGCAAATTACCAAGACCGACCAAGATAATGGCTTAATCATGCGCGATGGCTTGGATTGGCCCCAATGTTCACAAGTAATGGGTGAGTTTGCGCAGACCCTGCAAGAAATTGGTTTCCCGCCATGTCCAGGAAATGTCATGGTGAGTAATCCATTTTGGGTGCAACCAATTAGTGAGTGGACTAAGCGTATGCAAGACTGGGTGAATGTGGGGGATGATGATAGCATTCTTAAGCTTGCCATTGCCGTTGATGCCGCCCCGGTAGCCGGTAACCCCGCCTTATATAAAACCAGTCGTAATTGGTTTTTCAAAGAAATTCAACAAAATAAGCGTTTTCTATCTGCTTTTGCCAAGCTCACTTTCGTTTTTGATACGCCGCTTACCCTGTTGGGCGGAATTCGCGAACGCAGTAATGGTGTTGACTTGAAGCGAGGAGGTATTTTCCCTATAGTGCATGGTATACGCACTATGGCTTTGCATTATCAAGTTGCTGAAACCAACACCTTTGCCCGAATAGATGCCCTCGTTGATGCGGGGGTGTTACCTCAGCGTATGGGTAATGAGTTACAAGAAGCCTTTTCTGTATTGCATTGGCTACGCGTCAAGGCTGAACTTGGTCGCCAAACAGATGGTACCTTAAAATCAGGCTTACAAAACATGCTTGACCTGAATGACTTGGATCGATTGGAAAAAGATACTTTGCGAAATACCTTCCATGTAGTCAAAGAGTTCAAGAAACATTTGTCCCTGCGCTATCAGTTGGGTGGGAGATTATAGTGTATTTTCGCCGTCGCATGCGTCGCTTTCAGGACCGGATTAAACATGGACGCCGCAAAGACCAATGGCGCTATTTGTTTGCTCCGTATAGGGGTGATGAAGTCATTGCTCTAGATATTGAAACTACGAGTATGGATATCAAGCAGGCAGAAATTCTTTCTATAGCTGCGGTAGCCATTAAAAACAATCGCGTCATGGCCAGTAAAAAGCTGTCACTTAATATCCAGGCTCCCGCCAACTTGCCGGCCGAATCAGTGAAGGTGCATATGCTGCGGCGTATCGATTTGGCTGACGGTTCTCCACTACCCAAAGCGCTGGAGCAATTATTGAATTTTGTCGGCAATCGCCCCATAGTGGGTTATTACATAGCCTATGACTTAGCCGTGTTAGATAAAGCCATGCGGCCCTTATTCGGTTTTGGTTTGCCAAATCGCAGTATTGATGTAGCCAGCTTGTTTCGGCGTCGCTTGGTGGCAAGAGGTATGCACGATTGTGAAATGAAGCTGGGTTTTGATGATATTGCAGAACAGATGCATATTCCGGTTGTTGGGCGGCATACAGCGCTGGGAGACGCCATTACGACGGCGTTAATGTATGTGCAAATGAATGCTGGCTGAGGCAAGTTGACGCTGCTCCAAAAACCAGATGAATAAAGACTAAATCTAATAAATTTTGTGGACGGCAAATTCTTTGTTAGAGTGGTAGCTGTATGTTCCTAGATTGTAGTATTGAAGGTGCTTGATTATGAGTGACACAGCAACCATCACTTTGGCCAGTGATTTAACGATTGCCAAGGCAGCTGGGCTTCAACAACAGTTATTGGCTGAAGTGGCTGATGCGGCTCATGTTGTGCTGCAGGCTGAAGCGGTCGAACGTTTGGATACGGCAGGACTGCAATTGCTGCTGGCCTTGAATGAACAATGCCATGTGCGTGGTGGCCAACTTCGAATTCGAGATATGCAACATTCTGTACAAAAATTGATTGAGGCGACTGGATGTGGTGATATACTCGATTGATGTTGGCAAGCCAAACTGTATCAGCAACGACCATGAGTGTTAAATTTAAGTAGTATTAATGGAGTTAATCTAATGACGAAAATACTAGCAGTCGACGACTCGGCATCCATGCGTCAGATGGTGGTATTCACCCTGCAAAGTGCTGGTTATGAAGTGGTAGAGGCTAGTGATGGGCTGTTGGCCCTGGATGCCGCCAAAAGTGGGCATTTTGATTTGGTGCTAACTGATGTCAATATGCCCAATATGGATGGTATTGCGCTAGTGCGTGAATTACGTCAATTGGAGGCATATAAATACACACCAATATTGATGCTGACAACGGAAACAGCTGGCGATAGAAAAATGGCTGGTAGATCTGCAGGAGCGACAGGTTGGGTGGTGAAACCATTTAATCCTGATAAGTTGCTAGCCACCATAAAGAAAGTAATCGGTTGAGGACCTTCAGTTTAACCAATATTTGGTGACAAAGAAGTGTTCTAAGGATGGGGCCATGAGTATTGATTTGAGCCAATTTCATGCGGTGTTCTTCGAAGAAAGTTTCGAGGGCTTGGACGTGATGGAAAATGCGCTGCTTGAATTACAGCCAGAAAATCCAGACAGCGAACTAATCAATAGTATATTTCGTTCTGCCCACTCTATAAAAGGTGGAAGTGGCACCTTTGGCTTTATTTCTATCTCCGAATTTACTCATATCCTTGAAACCCTGTTGGATAAAATCCGTGAAGGCGAAGAGCAGCTGGATGCAGACTCTGTAGAACTATTTTTGCAATCAGTAGACTGCATGCGAACCATGCTAGAGGCACTTCAAGCAGAAACGGAGCCAGATACCACCCGTGCTGATCAGTTAGCCATCATGTTTCAGTCCATTCTCACTGGTGCTAGCGCCGCTGAGGCGAAAGGCTTGGATGTCCCGGCCACGGGGGCAAGCCCAGTAATTCAAGAGAGCGTTTTACCTGGTTCGGATTCGATACCTGATTCATTGGCCGGCTTTCATATCGAGTTTACACCTGAAGCTGATATGCTTAAAGGTGGCAATGACCCGGTCCGTATGATGCGTGAGCTGGCCACACTCGGTGAATTGACTAGTACGCCTGATACTGGCGCATTGCCGACTTTGCGTGACATGCAACCCGATGTTGTTTATTTGAATTGGTGCATGGATTTGCATGGTGATATGCCCTTAGAGGATGTGCAAGAAGTATTTGAATGGGTCGAAGGGGAGTGTGATCTTAGTATAAGCCGCTTGGGGGGGAGTGCTGATTCTGCCCCGGAAGTAATGCCATCAAACGTTGCAGAAGCCGTGGACCATGCCCCAGACGGTACGAGCACGGCTGCCACGAAAACCAAGGCTGACGAGCAAGAATCTGCCAAGCCTATCCCTGATGCGCCCAAGACAGCATCACCGGCCAAACCTGCCCCAGCTCCGGCTGCGCGCGCAGGTAAGGCCGAATCCAGTTCCATCCGTGTAGGTATCGATAAGGTTGATAGTTTGATCAATTTGGTGGGGGAGTTGGTTATCACCCAGTCCATGTTGGGACAAATGGGTGGTAGTGGTGAAGTTATAACTGACGACCATATTGGTAATTTGCGCGAGGGTCTAGTGCAACTCGAACAAAATACTCGAGAACTGCAAGATAGTGTCATGCGTATACGTATGTTGCCCATCAGTTTTGCTTTTAATCGTTTCCCCCGCATGGTCCGTGACCTGAGCTTGCAATTGGGCAAGAAGGTGCGATTAGAACTGCGCGGAGAGCAAACCGAACTTGATAAAACGGTAATGGAAAAAATCAATGATCCTCTGGTGCACTTGGTACGCAATGCTATGGATCACGGTATAGAATCGCCAAACGTTCGTGCTGATCAAGGTAAGGACGAAACTGGTACTATTGTTCTAAATGCTTTTCATCAGGGTGGTAATATTATCATTGAAATGATCGATGATGGTGGTGGCATTGACGCAGACAAGTTAGTAGCCAAGGCGCGAGCTAACGGCATTGTTGGAGATAATGAGCAACTGAATCAGGAACAGAAGCTGGATTTGTTGTTTGCTCCAGGACTTTCTACTGTAGAGCAAGTGAGTGATCTTTCTGGGCGTGGCGTGGGTATGGATGTGGTGCGGCGGAACATTCAGGAGCTCAATGGTTCTGTTGATATAGACACGGAGTTGGGTAAGGGGACCACATTCCGCATTCGCTTGCCACTGACATTGGCTATTCTTGATGGTCAACTAGTAACGGTTGCCGGGCAGACTTATATATTCCCCTTGATGTCGATCAGCGAATCCCTGCAAATAGATGAAAAGCTGGTCAATAACGTGGCAGGTGGTGGTGATGTTTATAATTTGCGCGATGAGTATATTCCTATCCTGTCACTGGATTCGATATTTGGCTTGCGCACAGAACCGTTATCTTATGACCAAAGCTTACTTGTCGTGGTAGAGGCCGAAGGCATGAAGGTTAGCGTGGTGGTTGATGATTTAATGGCTCAGCAGCAGGTTGTGATAAAGAGCTTGGAAGATAATTATACACGTGTGCCAGGCGTATCCGGAGCCACTATTTTAGGTGATGGTACGGTGGCCATGATTCTTGATGTGGCTGGTTTGATCGGTTTGGCTGGCAATCAAAAAACCATGGCAGCCGGCGAAATTGCTGGTAGTGCTGCATAAAAGGGGGCTGGAGACGGTGGATAATGTACAACAAGATAAAGTGCCAGCAGTTGCCGCCCAAGCAGCCTCTATGGTTGACACAATTAATCAGGAGGGTTTTCAGGACTTGCAGCAGTTTCTTACTTTCGTCATGGAAGGAGAGGAATACGGTATTGATATCCTTAACGTACAGGAAATTCGTGGTTGGGATAATGTGGCGCCAATTCCGAATGCGCCGGCCCATGTTAGTGGCGTAATTAATTTACGTGGGGCCATTGTCCCTGTTATTGATCTTCGCGTGATGTTTGCTTTCAACGAGGCCCGGTATGATGAAAATACCGTGGTGATTGTATTGAAGGTAGAAAGTCAGCGGGTGAATCGTATAATGGGGGTTGTGGTGGACGCTGTGTCTGATGTGTTTAGCCTGTCAGAAGAGGATAAAAGGCCACCACCCAATGTGAATCAGAATATTAGTCAGAACTATATTAACGGTTTGACAGAAGTGAAAGGTAAAATGGTCATTTTACTGGACTGTGAGAAACTTCTGGATATTGAAAACCACTGATAAGTATTGGCCTTGGATGACTAAAAGGGAATTGCCAATTGACTGATAAGATGGTCTTTACCCCCCGCCTAGCACAGTACGAAATGCATGAGCGCGAATTTATAATGACAGCCAAGCATTTCGTGGCAATCAGTAAAGCGGTATACGACTATGCGGGCATCGTGTTATCAGATGCCAAGAAAGATATGGTATATAGTCGCGTTTCCCGCTGTATTCGGCGCACCAGTAGCGAAGGGTTTGATGACTATTTGGCCATCGCTCTGGAGCCCAATTCCAATGAATTCATCCACTTCGTCAATGCCATTACTACCAACCTGACCTCATTTTATCGGGAAAAGCATCACTTTGATTTTCTTGAGCAGAACATATTGCCAACCCTAGTAGAAGAACTGCAGCGCAAGCGTTTACGTGTATGGTCCGCCGGCTGTTCCACTGGCGAAGAGCCTTACACCATTGCCATGACACTGAAGGACCAGATTCCTAGCTATTGGGATACCAAGATCCTCGCTACTGACCTGGATACGAATGTATTGGTCACAGGGCGCGAAGGCGCCTATGGTGTAGATCGTGTTGAAGGCTTAGCAAAGCACATTATTAGTGATTATTTTGATACTCCACAAGAGAAAGGCGATGGACGTGTCAGAGTCAAGCAGGCGTTACGAGATATGGTGTTTTTCAAGCGTTTAAATTTGTTGCGGCAGTGGCCGATGAAGGGGCCATTTGATGTTATATTTTGTCGCAATGTGGTGATCTACTTTGATAAGCCAACACAAAAAGTTCTGTTTGATCGTTTTGCTGATATGTTGGCGCCAGACGGTCACCTGTTTATTGGGCATTCAGAGAGTATGTATAAATTGACAGATCGGTTTGAGAGCCTCGGCAATACTGTGTACAGGAAAATTAGATGAGCCTTGATATCTCTCGAAGTCACACTCTTCCAGCGGCGCTACCCGGGTTTCAATCGATTAAGCGCTATTGGGATAATGCAATGGCTATTTCGACGGCTAAGTTGATGCCCGGTGAAGTGTATGTGACCAAGCAAGACGAAATGATTATGACCGTGTTAGGATCATGTGTGTCTGCCTGTGTGCGTAATCCGAGAACGCAAGTGGGTGGTATGAATCATTTTTTGTTGCCACAAAAGGGAGCCCATGCGGTAGTGCCCAGTATTGAAGGGGCTGCAGCACGTTATGGCAATTGGGCCATGGAGGTGTTGATTAATGAGGTACTGAAGTTTGGCGGTTGCAAGGACGATCTGGAAGTAAAGCTATTTGGTGGTGGCAAGGTGCTAGATAGTATGACTATGGATATTGGCTTGCGCAATATTGAGTTTGTGTTTGGTTTCTTGGAAATGGAGGGCATTCGCGTACAAGCTCATGATGTGGGGGATCGTTATCCACGTAAGCTTTTGTATTTCCCTAATACGGGTAAAGTACGTGTGTGTAAACTACAAAACACCAATCAAGCAACAGTGGTTCGCCGTGAGGCGGCTTACCTGCAGGATATTAAAAACAAGCCTTTGGAAGGTGAAATTGATTTGTTTTGATGGTTTGGTATGAATGAAATTTGCTGGGCAGAGCTATGAAAAAAATAACAGTATTAGTCATTGACGACTCAGCTTTAATACGTAAGTTGTTAAGTGACATTATTGATGCTGATGCCCGTATGGAAGTAGTCGGTGCTGCTGTTGATGCTTATGATGCGAGAGAAAAAATTAAGCAGTTATCTCCTGATGTGCTGACTTTAGATATCGAAATGCCGAAGATGAACGGTTTGACCTTCTTGCGTAATTTGATGCGTCTGCGCCCCATGCCGGTGGTTATGGTATCGACTTTGACTGAAAAAGGGGCGGCCGCCACCTTGCAGTCTATGGAAATGGGGGCACTGGACTATGTGGCTAAGTCAGTGCTGCAAGAAGAGCGAGGACTGGATAAATTTAGCTCCATGGTGGTGGATAAGTTATATATGGCATCACAAGCTAATGTTGCTGCTTTAGCGAGTAGTTCACAACTCCGTAATGCTGACGATACCGTACAACGCTTGACTAGCCCCGGTATAGTGCACAGTGGTCGCATTGTTGCCATTGGTTCATCTACCGGTGGCACGGAAGCCTTAAATCAATTGTTGCAGGTGTTGCCTGCTAATTCGCCACCGATTCTGGTGGCACAGCATATCCCCCCTACGTTTAGTGCCTCTTTGGCTAAGCGTTTGCATGAATCGTCTGCAATGACGGTGGTTGAAGCTACGGATGGACTAGAAGTATTACCGGGCCACTGTTATATAGCTCCAGGTAATTTCCATTTGGAAATACGCCGTCAAGGCGCTACCTTCAAATGCCGCGTGCATCAGGCTGATAAAGTTAACCGCCACAGACCCTCGGTCGATGTGTTGTTTGATTCCATGGTGCAAGAGGTAGGGCGACTTGCTACGGGAGTGATTTTAACAGGCATGGGGGCCGATGGGGCACGAGGGTTATTGCGTATGCGCGAAGCTGGTTGTCATACCGTTGGCCAAAATGAAGCGTCTTGTGTGGTGTATGGCATGCCAAGAGCTGCTATGGAGCTAGGTGGCGTTGAAGTGGAACTGCCTTTGAGTCGAATCGCCCAAAAGATTCTGCAACTAACTGCCGTAGAATCAACTAAGGTAGGCAGTTAGAGTAAGTTGTCCAGATGGGTAAATTAGCTTGCGCTTTAAACAAGCTTGTGAGACTAGGCTAATATCCCTAGGCGACTATGGGCAAAAATGTTAGTTTGTGTTTACAAAATACTTAAATCATAGTTTCGTACGGGAAGAGCTACTTGCAAGTTTGGGCTGTTGCCAACCAAAAAGGTGGAGTAGGCAAAACCACCACCGTTGTCACCCTGGCTGGGTTGCTAGCACAACAGGGGGCTCGCGTATTGGTGATTGATCTTGACCCTCACGGTTCACTGACAGCCTACTTTGGTCAAGACCCTGATAATATCAAGAGGTCAGTATATGACCTGTTTCAGGTCAACCCAATACCCGTACAACAGCTTCTACTGGCCACCGAGGAAGCGGGCATTACCCTATTACCAGCGAGTAGTCGCATGGCAGCTTTGGAGCGTCAGTCAGTAGGTTTGGCTGGCTTAGGATTAGTAGTAAATAAGGCCATACAAAGCCTGCAGGATCGTTTTGACTATGTACTGCTGGATAGCCCACCTGTGTTGGGGGTGACCATGGTAAATGCATTAGCGGCTTGCGAATTGCTACTCATGCCAGTACAGACAGAGTTTTTAGCTATCAAGGGTTTAATGCGTATGAGCAATACCTTGGCCTTGCTATTACGCACTCGCAAAAAACCCTTGCAAGCATTGGTTGTGCCAACCATGTATGATCGCCGCACTAAGTCCTCTGTGCAAAGCTTACGTATCATTCGAGGCGAGTTTGGTGAGCGGGTGGCCAATTCGGTGATTCCCATCGATACCCAGTTTCGTAATGCCAGTTCGGCCGGACAGGTACCGTCACGTTACAATCATTTAGCTAGAGGTGTCCAAGCCTATGATTTGTTGCTTGCGCAATTGCTGCGCAAGCGTCAGCAAATGCCTCAGTGGGAGCTGCCTGATGACTCGTGAGGGTTCGTCTGGAGCTGATGAAGATCAGGTCTTATTGGACTATCTTGGTCAGTTGCTTGACGAGCCAGGCGATCTTGAGTGCTCAGAGGCAAAGCCTGGCAGTCAAGGCGCAGAGGCTGCTGATGCAGAAGAACCAATGAACTATCCAGTAGCGGGGATTTGTGGCTGCTTGGGCAATCAAACCATCTTGTTACCGGTTGCGCAGATAGTGGGCATGCAAGCGTTGGCCGGGCCATTAGTGGCGGCTGAGGGGGTGCTGGGCCTATCTTGTTGGAGGGTCAACGCCCATGCCGATCTAATTTTAGTAGACCCCAGCTCTGATTTGAAAATAAAGGCACCGAATTATGCAGATAGTCGCTGGCGTGGCCATATGCTGAAGCTCAAGGACCAAAATATTGGGCTCTTGGTGAATACCATTTCTGGCCCCGCAAGTGTGGAAGAAAAGCAGGTGGCCAAGGTGTTGCGGATGGCTACTGTGGCTACTTGCTTAGTTCTCAAATAGTCGCTTTATGGCTTTAATCCATGATTTGGATTTGTTTTATATCCAAATTGTCTTATGTAACAAGCTGTGCTGGCCAAATTTAAAGGTTATAATGGCGCCAGTGTCTAGCTAGTTAACTGCGGAAGCCTTTTTCATCATGCCCTCAACCATGCCCGATATTCTTTTACAGGCTTTAGATTTAGCTTGTGAACGCGATGAGCGTATGCTGTTTAAAGGCTTGAATTTAACGGTTAAAGCGGGTGAGATTTGGCATATAAAAGGCCCTAATGGGGCAGGAAAAACCAGCTTGTTGCGCCAAATAGCGGGTTTGTTACCCATTTTTCAGGGCAACGTGTCTTTTCCCCTTGATCAAAGTATTCTCTACATCGGTCACAAATCGGCCATCAAAGATCAGTTAAGTGCTAATGAAAATCTGGCTTGGCTGACAGCACTGGGTGTTCCTAGTGATGAAAATCAGCGTTATAGGGCACTGGAAAAGGTTGGCTTGCGCGGTTACGAAGAAACCATGTCTGCACAGCTATCGGCGGGGCAGAGGCGGCGTGTGGCGTTGGCGCGTTTACACTTAAATGCGGCACCCTTATGGTTACTTGATGAGCCCTTAACCGCCATGGATAAGCAGGGCATAGCTGATGAGCAAGCCTGGTTTGCCGATCATCTTAAGCAAGGTGGCGCTATTGTGTTGACGAGCCATCAGGATCTTGACATTCCAGGGGTTCAGATACTGGATTTACATGCTGCCATGGAGACTGCCTCATGTTAGGCTTTATGTATTCAGTCATACGTCGTGACCTGTTATTGGTCATGCGCCATCCGGCGGAAATGGTCAATCCATTGGTATTCTTTGTATTGGTCATTGCCTTGTTTCCCATGGGTGTGAGCCCTGAAGCTAGTCTGTTAAGCCAAACTGCAGCTGGTGTTGTTTGGGTGGCAGCCTTATTGGCGACTTTGTTGTCCTTGGATATACTATTTAAGGCGGATTATGCTGATGGTAGCCTAGAACAATTGTTGCTTACGTCACACCCTGCCTGGGCTTTGGTTATTGCCAAGGTTATTGTGCATTGGTTGGTGAGTGGCTTACCTTTGGTGATCATGTCTCCACTGGTGGCGACCATGTTGTTTTTGCCAGCGGATGCTATTCCTACCTTGTTACTGGGCTTGCTAATTGGCACCCCGACGTTAAGTTTGTTCGGTGCTGTAGGTGCGGCATTGGTGACAGGTGTGAAAAGTGGGGGCATGTTGATTTCGTTATTGGTGCTGCCCCTGTATATTCCGGTTTTGTTATTTGGCACGGGAGCGGTGGCCGCTGCTGTTTTAGGCATGCCCGTGGGTGGTTATATGGCGTACTTGGGGGCGATGTTGGTGTTTGCTTTGATGGTCACGCCCTGGGCGGCGGCGACGGCATTAAAAGTAGGCCAAATGCAAGGCTAGTGACTACATTTGTAGCACGATGAGGCAGACATAAAGTGATATAGGTAAACACATGAGCTGGTTTGAGAGTTGGCATATGCCTAGGTGGTTTTACCAAATGGGTTCACCAAAATGGTTTTTTGAAATAGGCGGTCGTTTGCAACCATGGTTTATGGTCGCCGCCATAGCAATGATTACCTGGGGGTTGTTATGGGGGTTACTCTATGCCCCGGCTGATTATCAGCAAGGCAATAGCTTTCGTATTATGTATGTGCACGTGCCTGCGGCTATCTTGTCTCAGTCCATTTTTGTGATGATGGCGGTCACTGGCCTTATTGGCCTAGTCTGGAAAATGAAAGTGGCCTTCATGGTTGCGCGCTCATGTACCCTGATTGGAGCAAGTTTCACCGCACTGGCCTTAATAACGGGTGCTGTATGGGGTAAGCCCACGTGGGGTACCTATTGGGTTTGGGATGCCCGCTTAACCTCAACGTTAATCATGTTGTTCTTGTACACTGGGGTTATAGCACTTAATCAAGCCATTGCCGATCGCTCCATAGCGGGTCGGGCGACAGCTATTTTGTCCATAGTAGGAACCATCAATATACCTGTCATCAAATACTCCGTAGAGTGGTGGAATACCCTGCACCAGTCCTCTAGTTTTAGCCTCACCGCCAAACCCACTATGCCAGCTGAAATGTATATTCCATTATTATTAATGGTGGTTGGTTGTTATAGCCTCATTGTTTGGTTGGTGCTGCAACGCACGCGCAACGAGATATTAGATCAAGAGCGTCAAGCTTCTTGGGTTGCCCGCTATTTGGAGGAACGCTGATGTACTTTACCTCGTTACAACATCTAATCGATATGGATGGGCATGGTTTTTACGTCTGGATTTGCTATGCTCTGTTTGCCCTCACGGTGGCTGTCAATGTCTGGTCTGCTAAGCGTCGTCAGCAGCGCCTGCTTAAACTAATTAAATCTCAATTGCGTCGTTAATAAAGAGTTAAATATGGCTATGCATCCCAAGCGAAAGAAAAAATTAATCATTATTTTGGCCTTACTGGCGGGCGTCGGACTGATCGTGGGGCTGGTGTTATACGCTCTATCACAGAATATTAATCTGTTTTTCTCGCCATCGGATATTGCTGCTGGCAAGGCGCCCCTAGAGCAGCGCATTCGTGCCGGGGGTATGGTGCGTGAGGGTAGTGTTGTGCGTGCGCAAGACAGCTTGCAGGTTGAGTTTGTTATGACTGATTACGCACAAGATGTGAAGGTGGCTTTTGACGGCATTTTGCCAGATCTGTTTCGCGAGGGCCAAGGTATTGTGGCGCAAGGAAAGCTGCAGGCAAATGGTGTTTTTGTGGCGGATGAAGTGCTGGCTAAACATGATGAAAACTACATGCCACCAGAGGTGACAGAAGCCATAGATCAAGCTCACAAAGCCAGTCAACAAGCTGGAGAATCTGCCCAATGATCCCCGAAATAGGCCATTTGGCGTTGATTTTAGCACTTTGCATGAGCGTTGCTTTGGGCGTGTTACCGTTATTGGGTAGTTATACCGGCCAAGCACGTTTAGTGATGGCGGCCAAACCACTGGCCATTGGGCAAGGGCTATTCTTAACGGTTTCCTTTGTGTGTTTGACTCTGGCATTTGTATACGACGATTTTACTGTGCAGTACGTGGCAGCCAACTCCAACTCCGCCTTGCCAGTGCAGTATAAAATTAGTGCTGTTTGGGGGAGCCACGAAGGCTCGTTGTTGCTTTGGGTCTTGATGTTAGGTTGGTGGACTGTGGCGGTGAGTATGTTTGCCAAATCCTTACCGCCTATCATGTTGGCTCGAGTTCTGGCGGTAATGGGTTTGATTGCCATTGGATTCATACTCTTCACTTTATTGACCTCCAATCCATTTTGGCGCTATTTGCCAGAGGGTGCCACACAAGGTGCTGATTTAAACCCCTTACTACAAGATTTTGGTTTGATCGTGCACCCGCCGACCTTGTACATGGGCTATGTTGGCTTCTCTGTGGCTTTTGCTTTCGCTATTGCGGCATTATTGGATGGCAAGGTTGATACGGCCTGGCTGCGTTGGTCCCGCCCCTGGACGATTGTGGCTTGGGGTTTTTTGACCTTAGGTATCGTGCTCGGAAGCTGGTGGGCATATTATGAATTGGGCTGGGGCGGTTGGTGGTTTTGGGACCCAGTTGAGAATGCGTCCTTCATGCCATGGCTGGTGGGGACCGCATTAATGCATTCTTTGGCTATCTCAGAAAAGCGCGGGTTATTCAAAAACTGGACTATTTTATTGGCCATCCTTGCTTTCAGTTTAAGTCTGTTGGGCACGTTCCTTGTACGCTCAGGCGTGCTAACGTCGGTGCACGCTTTTGCTGCTGATCCCGAACGCGGCTTTTTTGTACTGGTGCTGTTGACTATTACTGTGGGTGGGTCCTTGTTGCTCTATGCCTTCCGCGCTTCTACGGTGATGAGTCGGGTGGTGTATAGCTTCTGGTCAAGAGAAACCTTTTTACTCGCCAACAATGTACTGTTAATCATTGCCGCTACCGTGGTTTTGTTAGGGACTTTGTATCCGCTGTTGCTTGATGCCTTTGGGGGCGGCAAAGTTTCTGTTGGGCCTCCCTATTTTAATGCGGTGTTTGTGCCCTTGATGGTGCTGCTTATTCTATCCCTTGGTTTGGGGTTGCTTGCCAAGTGGAAAAGTATTGATGTGACTGAGCTAAGACGTCTGTTGCGCTCTCCCTTGCTGCTGGCATTGCTAGGGGGCGTTGCCTTCCCCATTATTTATGCCGGTGAATTTAATTGGGCTACGGCCTTAGCGGCAGCATTGCTGGTGTGGTTGTTGGCTACCAGCTTTGCTGACCTTAGCCGCCGAGTGCGCCACCAGGGCTGGGGCCGAGGCTTACGTGAACTGAATCCCGGTTATTATGGCATGGTACTAGCGCATATAGGTGTAGGCGTGACCGCCATGGGCATTGCTGTGGTGAGTCATTACCAGGCCAATCATGACGTCCGCATGGCCCCGGGAGAAAACTTAGAAGTAGAACAATACGAGTTTGTGTTTGAAGGTACGCGGGATATTACAGGCCCCAACTACATAGCCAAACAAGGCATTATACAGGTTAAGCAAGGGGGGCAGTTTTATACCTACTTGTATCCAGAGAAACGCACTTATAATGCGCGTAATCAGATGATGACCGAGGCCGCCATTGATCCAGCCTTAAGCCGTGATATATATATCGCCATGGGTGAGCCCTTGGAAAATGGCGCTTGGGCAGTACGTATTCACTTTAAGCCTATGGTGCGCTGGATTTGGCTAGGTGGTTTGTTAATGTCTATTGGTGCGGGTTTAGCAGTGTGGGATAAGCGCTATCGTCGTCGAGCTCGACAAGGAACAGTGTCATGAGTGAAAAAAAGATCAGTCGTATGCAGCGTTGGCTGCTTGTTTTGCCCATGTTAATGGCCTTTGGCTTGGGCTTGTTTTTATATCAAGGTTTGGGTAAAGATCCGAATAAACTAGAGTCCAGTTTGTTGGGTCAAAAAATCCCCAGCTTTATTGGTGAGAGTCTCGATGAACCGGTGCGCGCCATTGCCTTGGATGATATCTTAGGTACACCCAGTCTGGTTAATGTTTGGGCTACTTGGTGCCCTACCTGTAAAGCCGAACATGCGTTTTTGAATGAGCTCGTTGCCACTGAAGGTGTGCGGATCATTGGTGTTAACTACCATGATCAGCGCGCCCCTGCTCAAGACTGGTTATTGCGCTTGGGCAACCCCTATGAATTTTCCATATATGATCCAAAAGGGCAGTTGGGTATAGAGTTGGGTGTCATAGGTGCGCCGGAAACTTATTTGGTTGACGCCCAGGGAACCATCGTTGATAAGCATACTGGTGAGCTGAATGCACGGACTTGGGGCAAGTTAAAACCCCAGTATGACGCCTTGATGGCACAGCAAGGTCAATAGAAAATGATGAAGTTATTGTCAGCAGTACTACTGAGTGCGCTATTAACACTAGCCTCCCCAGCCCGCTCTGCCATAGAAACCTACCAGTTTGCGTCACCAGACTTAGCGGAGCGGTTTACTGATTTAACGGAAGAGTTACGTTGTCCTAAGTGCCAAAATCAAAACTTGTCCGATTCAGATTCGATAATTTCCAAAGACCTGCGGCGCCAAATAAAGCAGATGGTTGATGATGGCAAGAGCGATGATCAAATTCGCACCTTTATGGTACAGCGCTACGGCGATTTTATCTTATATGATCCCCCATTCAAATTGCAGACCCTCGTATTATGGTTGGCCCCTGCCGTATTGCTGGTGCTGGGTGTGCTGGTGGTTATATTGCTCCGTCGTGGTAAAGACGTTAGTGCCACAGGCGCCGCCCTTGATGACTCTGAGCAAGCTCGGTTACAAGCTTTAATTGATGCTGTAAAAAGTGACAGCAACAAGGAATCCAACAATGACTGAATACTGGGCTATGGTTGCTATTTTATTGGCTGTCGCTAGTGTCTTCGTGCTGTGGGCTGTATTACGCCCCGTGCCTGATAGCCTGCAGCACACAACGAATCATCAAACCGACAATGTGCGCTTGTTTGAGCAGCGCCAACAAGAATTACAAGCTGAGTTAGGGGCGGGTAATTTGACCAAGAGCGAGTGTGAGGCACAAATCGCTGAGTTGGAACGAACCTTGTACGAGGACTTGCAGAGTCAGGTCGCGCTGCCCAAATTCAGCAATCGTGGCGGCTACTTGTTGTTGGCATCGGCGCTATTAATACCGGCTGCAGGTTGGTTTACCTATTTAGAATTAGGTGCCAGCTCCGGCATGCAGCAGCGAGAAAATATGCAGGCTACCCGTGCTCTTATGCAAAGTGCAGAAACCATGGAGCAGATGCTGGTTGACTTGGAGGCCCATTTACAGGGCAACTCTAACAACCCAGAGGGTTGGTTTATATTGGCCAATTCCTATATGCAAAACGGCCAATCTCAACAGGGCCTAGCTGCCTTTGAGCAAGCCCTGCAATATGCGCCTCTTGGTTCTCCACAAAGAGCGGCTATTTTGGGACAGTATGCGCAAGCACTATTCTATATTGACGGTGACTTTAGTGAGCGTGTTAACAATGCCATTGCTGTGGCTATGACCGCCAACCCAGAAGATGTTTCAGCTTTGAGTCTGTTAGGTATTCAGGCTTTTGAAACTGAAAATTTTGAAGCCGCTATCGAATTTTGGCAAAAAGCTTTGGTGGGCGCTGGCAATAGTGGGGGTGTCCAATCCCTGCAAGCTGGCATTGCCAATGCGCGTCAACAACTGCGAGTCCAGCAAGGGGAAGATGCCCAAGATGTCGTCATTAATGTCGAAGTGCGTTTGGTCAATGGGCTGCAGGTGCCAAGTAATGAAGAGGCGGTGTTATTTGTTTATGCTCGAGAGGCGGGTCAGCGTATGCCTTTGCTGGCCACGAAATTAGACCCTCGGTCTTTGCCAATAAAGCTTAGGTTGACCAATGCCATGGCTTTATTGCCCAATATTGATCTGGCCAATTATGCACAACTGGATATAGTGGCCCATATTGCCAAAAGTGGCCAACCTGGTCAGCAAGGTGGTGATTTGGTGGGACAGGTAACAGGTGTTTCTGTTGTTGCAAAAGAAGTGGTAGACTTGGCCATTGATCGAATCTTGCCAAGCCAATAATATTAGGCCATGGTTATAGGGACAGGATAGTTTGAGTAACTTGTGCGTCTAAAAAGTATAAAATTAGCTGGTTTCAAATCCTTCGTCGACCCTACCACAGTGAATCTGCCTGGTAACCTTTGTGCCGTGGTGGGGCCTAATGGTTGTGGTAAATCAAATATCATTGATGCTGTGCGTTGGGTGATGGGTGAAAGCTCCGCTAAGAATTTGCGCGGCGAAAGCGCCACCGACGTTATCTTTAATGGTTCTACCTCAAGGCAACCCGTAGGGCAGGCGAGCATTGAACTGGTATTTGATAACCATGATCACACCTTGGCTGGCGAATACGCCAGCTACAATGAAGTCTCCATTAAGCGCAAAGTGACTCGTGAAGGCCAGTCCACCTATTTTCTCAATAACCAAAAATGCCGTCGCCGAGATGTAACCGACCTGTTTCTAGGTACGGGTCTGGGGCCTCGTAGTTACTCTATTATTGAACAGGGTATGATATCTCGTTTGATCGAGTCGCGCCCAGAAGAGCTGCGAGTCTATATTGAAGAAGCTGCTGGCATTTCCCGCTATAAAGAGCGTCGACGTGAAACATCTAACCGCATCAGTCGTACGCGCGAAAACTTAGCGCGCTTAGAAGACCTGCGTGAAGAATTAGGGCGTCAGTTAGAGGCCCTTAAGCGGCAAGCTGCGGCGGCTGAACAATACACTCAATTCAAGCAAGAAGAGCGTACCCATAAATCCCAATTGGCGGCAGTACAGTGGCGCAATCTCCGTGAAAAGCTCATGGATCAGCGCATTGGTATGGGGCGTATTCAAGATGAAATCAATCTCTATCGAAGTGAGCAGAACACCCGCTTGGCCCAGTTGGATGTGCAAAAAGAACGTCTTGCCATTGAGCAAGAGGGCTTCACTGAATGCCAAGGTGAATACTATCGATTAGGGGCGGATATTGCCCGCCTAGAGCAAACCATTGAGCATCAGAAGCAGCAAGAGCAGCAGTGGCAGTCTGATTATGCTGAGACGCAACGTCAACTTGAGCGCATCGCAGAGGTGATTACCAATGATAGTCGCGAACTTGCCCATTTGCAGCAACAAGAAGATCAACTGGCCCCGGATACTGAGGTTGCCCAAGAACAGCTATTGGAAGCAGAGCTAGTATTGCAAGCTAGCGAAGAGGATCAGCAAAGCTGGCAGCAGCAATGGGATGAGCAAGCAAGTGAGCAGGGTGAATTAAAACGGCAGTTGGATGTCACCAAAACTAACTTGCAACACCACGGTCAGCGTTTTGAACAGTTGGCGCAAGAATTACAACGTTTACGCGAAGAGCGTGAGAATTTGGTGGAGCAAGAGGATAGCGATAATCTGCAATTATTGCAGGAACAGCTGGCTGAGGCTGAGCTGAATACGCAATCCCAGCAGCAGCAACTGGGTGACTTAGAAGAGCAGCAGCAGCAACTGCGTAGTAGTGAACAAGATAGTCAAAGCGCTCTTGATAAGGTAAAGAGTGAACTCAATCAGGTACAAGGTCAGGTTGCCTCTTTGCACTTGTTACTAGAAGATGCTCAACAAGTTGCTACTGAGTGCCCGTCAGATTGGTTGCAAAGTGACGAAAATACCTTGCTGAAGAGTCTAAAAGTCGATGCTGGTTGGGAAGCGGCGGTCGAGCAGGTGCTGGGTGATTGGCTAAACGCACCCTTTGTGCAAGAGTCCGTATTACAAGAGGCAGAAGCACTGCTGGCTAATCCCGGTTTGGCTTTGCTGCATACAAATCAGCAGTCCGTTAGCCTGGCGGGTAGTTTGTTAGAAAAAGTCAGGGGCAGTGACCAGGTGGCAGGTTTATTGGGCCATGTCGTTGTTGCCGATTCGATTAGCGAGGCGCAACAGAAGCTGGCTGACTTGCCTGCTTATGCCAGTGTCATACTGAAAAGTGGCTTATGGTTTGGTCAAGGCTGGTCGAGAACGGCTAAAACCACCCAGGCTGATGCAGGTAGTGGTTTGTTAGAGCGCCAGCAGCAATTGGCGGCACAAGAGAAAAATCTAGAGCGGTTGCAGCAACAACAAGACGAGTTTTTTGCCGCGCATCAGATGCAGCGAGAGAAGGTCGACCAGGTGCATGAGTCTTTGTTGAGCCAGCGCATGCAAAGCCAGCAAGCGCAACAGGCCCACCAACAGTTGCAGCAGCAGTTGGCCTTGTTACAACAGCAGCAAGCGCAGCAACAACAACAGTACGAGCGCATTCAACTGCGTATTCAAGAGCAAAAGCTGGTGCACCAGGAGCTTGCGCAAACTATTGAGCTATTGGCAGAGCAACAGCAAGAGCTAGAGCAAGCGCTGCAGGCCAGTCAGTCTCAACAACCTGCTTTGCAGCAACAAAAAGAGCAGATACAAACACAATTACAGCAGCATCGTCAGGTGCATACTCAAATCCAGCAACAAGTAATTCAATTGCAGGCGCGCGTATCCAGTGTGGAAGCTCAAAAACACAGCCTGGGGCGTTCCTTGGAGCGTTTGCAGGAGCAAAATCTAGAATGGCAGCAGCGTAAAGAAGATATCCTAGAGCGTGGTCAAGAGCAGGGGCAGGATCCAGCACCGGAAATGCAGCAGCAATTAGAAGTGCTGGTGGAGCAGCGCATGGTTGCTGAAGTGGCAATGAACGAAAAGCGCCAAGCCATGACTGACTTGGAAACCAGAATTGGAGAAATTGAGCAGCAGCAATTGCGACAAGAGCAGGACATTACTCATCGTGAACAGATGCTGCAAGATCAGCGTTTAGTAGAGCGGGAAATTGAAGTCACGGCGGACAATATTAAACAACAAATGGCTGAGCAGAATATGTTGGTCGAAAAGTTGGCGGACCTATTGCCAGAAGAGGCAGAAGAGGGGGCCTTGAGTCGTTTACTAGAGCAAGTACAAAACCGTATTCGGCGCTTGGGTGCGATCAATTTGATGGCTATCGATGAATACAAGGAGCAGCAGGAGCGTAAGGAGTTTCTTGATAAGCAGCATGAAGAGCTAATAACTGCTTTGGACAGCTTAGAAGAGGCGATTCGCAAAATTGATCGTGAAACTCGCAGTCGCTTTAAGGAAACCTTTGATGCAGTGAACACCAGCTTACAGCAGTTATTTCCCAAGGTGTTTGGTGGTGGTCGTGCTACTTTGGAACTCACCGACGATGACCTGTTATCAACCGGCGTTACTATTATGGCGCAGCCACCGGGCAAACGTAACAGTAGTATTCATCTGCTTTCTGGTGGCGAGAAGGCATTAACCGCGATTGCGCTGGTTTTTTCCATTTTTCAGCTAAATCCATCGCCGTTTTGTATGCTCGACGAAGTCGATGCCCCCCTTGATGATGCCAACGTTGAGCGTTATGCTCGCTTGGTGAACGAAATGTCGGCAAAAGTGCAGTTTGTTTATATCTCTCACAATAAAATTGCGATGGAAATGGCCACGCAGCTGTTAGGTGTGACCATGCAGGAATCTGGCGTCTCTCGTCTAGTGACCGTGGATATAGATGAAGCGGTTAATTTGACCCAAGAGTTGGTTTAATAATATAGAAGTGTTCTTCCCTGAATTTTTATTCAGCTGTTTCTACATGTCTAGTAAAAAATAATACAGTTCTAGCATATTTAATGTTAGATCTAATTGGCTTTGGATATTTAAAAATGATGTTCGTATATTGAATATGTTGTATTAAGCAATTAATACTCATGACTCGAGTTTGGCACAATATTATAAAAGCAAGAACATTAGGTTGCCCTGTAGGCCGCTCCAGTTGGATTTCATTAGCCAAATCGAAAACGCAAATCGTTATTTGGATTTTGTCTTATAAATATTATAAATGTTCACAAAAGGGACACCTGTTAATATAATATTCTTCAATAAATAGAATTAAAAAAATATATTAAAAGGGGTTTCGCTAATTGCTAAATATGGGTATAGTGTGCCTGATTGCTATAATTTCATGGTAAACATGGCCTTGTTTGGACAGCACTCCAGATAAGAGATAACTACAAATGCATACGGTTGACCTATGACATTGACGCACTGGTTTCTATTATGTGGTGGCATGACCATCATTGCTATCACCATTGACGGCATCCGCCGCATGATTTCCCGCCCCTCCACGTTAGCCATCAATCTTGATGAAACCTTGCAAAACCTACCGGTTAGTGATTTTCGCGCTGAATTACCCAATGGCGGCGCTCGCTTGGCAGAGCATTCTGTCGCTAAAGAAGTAGCGGATACCCCTAAACCTATAGAAGAAGTTGGTTCGGTAGCAGAGGCGGCTGAACTAGAAACAGAGCAATTCGAACATTGTTCTATTACTGATGTCGATGCAGAAGCACCAGTGTTGGACGAATTGGATATCGCAGCGGAGGTATCTGAAGAACCTGAATTAGAATCTTTTGCCTCTGATATGGAGTCGGTGGCGGCAGATGAAGAGCATGGCGCTGTGGAAGCGGCGCTAATGGATGATGAGACAGTCAGTGAAATAGCCATGGAGTCATCGGCGACGCTGGACCAAGAGCTAGAGCTTGCAGAACCGTTCGCACCTGAATTTGATTTGGCATCGCCTGAAGATAGCCAGCAAGAACTAGCTTCTGAGGAGCAAGAAAACCCGTTGATGGCCGTCTTTGATCCAACTCGTCCAGTGCATGAAGTGGTCGAGTCTCACAAGATGGTGCAGGGTGACATGTTCGCAGAACAAGAAGAGGCGCCAGTAGAAGCGCTTGATGATTGGAGTGAATATTCGGACTTGGAAGGCGCTAACGAACCTGTAACAAATGCCGCTGAACTGGAAGACGCTCTGGAAGATGACCCGTTAGTGGCCGCTGAGAATGCGTTAGAGGCAGAGATGGCCGTTGAATGTATAGCTGAAACTGCAGAGCAACTTGGTGAGCAAGATTTTGAGTTAGAGCAATTGGAGGCAGACTCAGCGCTGAGCGCGGCCCCAGAGAATGATGATATCTTACTTACCGACACAGGTCTGGACGAAGTTGAAAATAAGGCTGAAAGCATCGGTGCTCGACTTGCCAAGGTGACCTCTTTCTCATTCGGCAAGAAACTCTTAGAGAATCGTCGCAAACAGGCAGAAGAAGCACAGAGCCTACAAGAATTAGTTGAATCAGAAGAATCTGTGGTGGCCAATGTCGAGCAGGTGTTGAGTATCATCGTTGCTGCTAAAGATCCACAGGGTTTCTTTGGTAACAACTTGCTCGGCTTGGTTGAAGCTTGTGGCATGGTGCATGGCAGTATGGACCTGTTCCACCGGTTTGAAGACGGTCTTACCGAAGGGCAAACGCAATTCAGTTTGGCTAATATGACGGATTCGGGCGCTTTCGATTTGGATACAATAGCGAATATCCATACAGCCGGTGTGGTGTTCTTTTTGACCTTGCCAAGTGCCAACGATAGTATTCGTGCGTTTGACTATATGCTTGAAACAGCGCAGTGTCTGGCCAATAACCTGGGTGGCGAACTGTACGATGAAAATCGCAGTGTACTGCGCGCACAAACCGTTGAACATTACCGTCAGCGTATCCGTGAATTTGAACGTCAGCGCTTGGCCCGACGTGCCCACGGCGTCTAATTAAAGGCAGGCTCATACTGCTTGCCTTTTTTCCCTGTCTTTTCTTTCTATGAGCAACTGACTTCGCTGATTTTTGGTACTGAAACCTTGGTTTATGCTTTTAGTTAAGGACGCTTTTTCTTCTTAATTGGGGCTCCATTGATAGCACGATTGTGCCATCGAATGTGCATCATAGCACTAACAAATAGGCTGACTATGAGGGCCATGGTAACCCCGCTTTGAGGTTGCCACATGGCTACCGTAAAAGTGAAATAAATCAACAATACAAAGCATAGCCAGGCTAGGTGGCGGCGATTTTGTGCCAGCACCCCTGGAGCAAAGGCGATTAGTGGTAGCGTTTTAACGGCAATAATAAGCAAAGGGTGGGTGCCGGCCACGGGGTAGATAAATGGGCTGATACAAAAATAGCCCAATAAACCCCAGTAGCTGGCTAGGCTAACAGCGCGTGAGTAGCGGCGTTTTTGCGAATACTCCATAAGGCTATAGTATTTCCAATACTTGTTCTGGTGGCCGGCCAATGCGCGCTCGATTGTTGTTGATTACGATAGGGCGTTCAATCAAAATGGGATTGGCGACCATGGCGGCAACCAATGCTTCTGTTGATAGGCTGGCATCACCAAGGTCGGCTGTTTTGTAGGCGTCTTCGCCTTTGCGCATAAGATCCCGTGGGCTATTCATACCAAGCATCAGTAGCAGCTGCTTAATTTCCTCAGCGTTAGGGCTATCCTCCAAGTATAGGCGCACCTCAGGCGTGAACCCTTTTTCCTCTAGCAGTGCTAGGGTGGTGCGGGACTTGGAGCAACGTGGGTTGTGGTAAATGCTTACGGTCATGGGGTATATCTCTATGTTGTCTACGTGCTGGTAGTTTATTCGCTAAGGCTCTTATTGCTTGGGCCTTTTGGCGATTTACCTTATGAGTTGCTAGTTGTCAGCTTTTCCATAATGGCTTCAAGTATACCGTCCATAGGCATATCTTCATTTTCGCTAGCGCGGCGATCACGGTATTCCAGCATGCCCGCGTCCAGACCTCGATCGCCGATGACAATGCGATGAGGTAAACCCATCAGCTCTGCGTCGGCGAATTTGTTGCCTGGGCGGAGCGGGCGGTCATCAAGTATCACGTCAACGTTGGCTTTGACTAAATCATCATATAGCTGGTCAGTGAATTGGCGCACACGCTCTGATTTGTCGTAATTTAGTGGCACCAGTGCCAGCTCAAAGGGCGCTAGGGGCATAGGCCAAATGATGCCCTTGTTATCGTTATTTTGTTCGATGGCCGCTGCCACCACACGAGTAATGCCAATACCATAGCAGCCCATTTGCATCACTTGTGCTTTGCCGTTTTCATCTAGGGCTGTGGCGCTCATAGCCTTGGAGTACTTATCGCCTAGCTGAAAGATGTGGCCAACTTCAATGCCGCGTTTGATGGTAATATTTCCTTCGCCACATGGGCTAGGATCGCCGTTGACAACACTGCGTATGTCGGCGGTGGTGTGGTAGCTGGTATCGCGCTCCCAGTTTACGTTAGTGAAGTGGTAACCGGATTCGTTGGCGCCACAGGTGAAGTCAGCCATGGTGCTAGCAGCACGATCGGCAATAACAGTAATGTGGGTATGCACTGGGCCAATGGAGCCTGGTGATGTTTTCAGCTCAGCCTGGATGCGTTCTTCTGGCGCCATAGTCAGCGGTTCGGCAATCAAAGGGTGCTTTTCGGCTTTGATTTCATTCAGCATATGGTCGCCACGCAGTACCAGCATCACTAATGGTTGGTAGCCGTTTTCGTCAGTCGTGCCTAGCACTATAAGTGACTTCAAACTTTGTTGTTGGCTTTGGCCTAAAAATTCACATACCGCTTCAATGGTTTTTTGGTCGGGTGTGTGTACCTTATCCATAACGGCGGCAGGAGCAGGGCGTGGCTCGGTAGGCATTAACGCTTCAGCCATTTCTAGGTTGGCGGCATAGTTGCTGCTATCGCTAAAGGCAATGTCATCTTCGCCAGAACTGGCCAATACATGAAACTCTTGTGACGCATCGCCACCGATACTGCCCGAATCGGCGCGGACAGCGCGAAAATCCAAGCCAAGGCGGGTAAATACATTGGTATAGGCCGTGTGCATGGCATCATAGGTGGCCTGCAATGATGCTTGGCTTAGGTGGAAGGAGTAGGCGTCTTTCATGATAAATTCGCGGGAGCGCATGACGCCAAAACGGGGGCGTACCTCATCACGAAATTTGGTTTGAATCTGATAGAGGTTGACCGGCAAGCTCTTATAACCACGAATTTCACGACGGATCATGTCGGTAATAACTTCTTCGTGGGTTGGGCCAATGCAAAAATCACGATCATGGCGGTCTTTTACGCGTAAAAGCTCGGGGCCGTATTGTTGCCAGCGGCCCGACTCTTGCCACAACTCGGCGGGCTGGACGGCGGGCATCAAAAGTTCTTGTGCACCAGCGGCATTCATTTCTTCACGAACAATGGCTTCAACTTTGCGCAGGGTGCGAACGCCTAGAGGCAGCCAAGTATATAAACCAGAGGCAAGGCGACGGATCATACCGGAGCGCAACATAAGTTGATGACTGATGACTTCGGCATCGGCTGGAGTTTCTTTCTGAGTAGCTATAAAAAAACGGCTGGCGCGCATGGTACTGGGCTTCCAATCTGGTCGAATAATGTAAAGCTGCTATTGTAAGCCGCTGGGGCGCATTGATAAATGCTTTGGTCATGAAAAGCTGCAAAAGAATGATAAATAAATGCGGGGGCCGTGCCATTTTGTGGATGAATATCGTAACTATTACTTGAGCTACTGGTTCCACAAAGCCGGTAAAAGCGAGTATAATTGCGCGTTTGCGTAATACCTGATAATGACTGGAGCACAGTATGCCCATCTACGGCTACCAATGTAAAGCTTGTGGTTTTGAAAAAGACTGTTTGCAAAAATTAAGTGATGCCCCTTTGAGCGATTGCCCAGAGTGCGGCAAAGCGGAATTTACCAAACAAATAAGTGCTCCTGGCTTCCGTCTATCGGGTAGTGGTTGGTATGAAACCGACTTTAAAACGGGAGCAAAAAAGAACTTGGCTGGCGACAGTGGTGCTAGCAGTTCCGAATCCAAAGATTAATTTAATTGAACAAAATTTAGGAAGTTATACTATGCGAAGCCATTATTGTGGTGATTTACGAGCTAGGGATATTAGCCAGGATGACACCGTTACCCTATGCGGTTGGGTGCATCGTCGTCGTGATCACGGTGGTGTAATCTTCTTGGATCTGCGTGATCGAGAAGGTATCGTACAAGTCGTATTTGATCCAGACCGTGAGGTTAGCTTTGCCCTCGCTGACTCATGCCGTAATGAATTTGTCGTGCAAGTGACAGGTATTGTTCGTGCACGCCCTGCGGGCACCGATAATGCTGAGATGCTTACCGGCGAAGTGGAAGTGTTGGGGCATGAGCTGGTGATACTGAATAAATCTGAAACCCCACCGTTCCAGTTGGATGAGCATCAGTCGGTTGGTGAAGATGTGCGATTAAAATATCGCTATGTTGACCTGCGCCGCCCAGACATGGCTAATAAGCTTCGGTTGCGCTCTAAAATCAGCACCTTTATTCGAAATTTCCTCGATCAAAATGGCTTTTTGGACATCGAAACACCTATTCTGACTCGTGCAACACCAGAAGGTGCTCGTGATTATTTGGTACCTAGTCGCACACACGATGGTCACTTCTTCGCTTTGCCACAATCACCGCAGTTGTTTAAGCAATTGTTGATGGTGGCAGGCATGGATCGTTACTATCAGATTGCCAAGTGTTTTCGTGACGAAGATTTGCGTGCTGATCGTCAACCCGAGTTCACCCAGATTGATATTGAAACCTCCTTTATGGACGAAGATCAGATTATGGGTTTGACCGAACAGATGGTGGTTGAGCTGTTCAATGAGCAGCTTGGTGTTGATCTGGGCAGCTTCCCGCGTATGCCTTACGCAGAAGCTATGGAGAAATATGGTTCGGATAAGCCTGATTTGCGTATTCCACTGCAATTGGTCTCTGTTAATGACTTGATGCAAGATGTTGAATTTAAAGTGTTCTCGGGCCCTGCTAAGGATCCAAATGGTCGTGTTGCTGCCTTAAAAGTACCTGGTGGTAATAGCATGACCCGTAAGCAAATTGATGATTACACTAAATTTGTAGGCATCTATGGCGCACGTGGGCTGGCGTATATCAAAGTCAATAACAAAGCTGATTTGGAAGCCGGTCTGCAGTCTCCGATTGTGAAGTTCTTACCCCTGGAAGTACGTGGTCAATTGTTAGAACGCTTGCAAGCTGAAGATGGTGATCTTATTTTCTTTGGCGCTGATAGTGCAAAAATTGTTAACGAAGCCTTGGGCGCATTGCGTTGCAAGCTAGGTGAAGACAGGCAGTTGATGACTTGCGAATGGGCACCACTTTGGGTGGTTGACTTCCCCATGTTTGAAGCAACCAGTGATGGCGGCATTACCGCGATACATCACCCGTTCACCGCGCCTTCGTGTACGCCAGAAGAGCTGGCAGCAGCACCGTTAGAAGGTTTGTCCCGTGCCTACGACATGGTACTAAATGGCTGTGAACTCGGTGGTGGGTCCATCCGTATTCATGATCAGGACATGCAATCGAAGGTATTTGATTTGCTGCAAATTGAACCTGAAGAGCAGCAAGAGAAATTTGGCTTTTTGCTGGACGCATTGAAGTTTGGCTGTCCGCCACACGGTGGTCTGGCCTTTGGTCTGGATCGTTTGGTGATGTTGATGACTGGTTCATCCTCTATTCGTGAAGTGATAGCCTTCCCTAAGACGCAAAGTGCTGCCTGTGTTATGACGCAAGCGCCAGGTGTCGTTGGTAATAAGCAATTGCGTGAATTGAATATCAAGCTGCGGGAAAAAGTCACTGAATCCTAAGCTAAAACTTGATTTAAAAGGCTACCCTAGGTAGCCTTTTTTTTATCTTTGAATTGTCTTCTAGGGAGGCAAATGCTTTTTGCCAGGCACAAGATGGTGCTAGTAAGGAGTTTTTGCCTGACTTTTATCGACAATCAGTCTAGGCATGTATACGGAGGATGTAACTAACCATGGCCGGTCATAGTAAATGGGCTAATATTCGTCACCGTAAAGCGGCTCAGGATGCCAAGCGTGGCAAAATATTTACCAAAATCATTCGTGAACTAGTGGTTGCTGCCAAAGAAGGCGGTGCTGATATGAATGATAATCCGAAATTGCGTCAGGTAGTTGATAAGGCACTAGGCGCCAATATGAAGCGCGATACTATCGACAAGGCCATCGCCCGTGGCGCTGGTGCTGGGGATGGTGAAAGCTATGCTGAAAAAACCTATGAAGGATACGGTGTTGGTGGTGTTGCAGTGCTGGTTAAGTGTTTGACTGACAATGTCAATCGCACGGTGTCGGAAGTGCGGGCGGCATTTAGTAAAAATGGGGGTAATTTGGGTACCGATGGCTCCGTCTCTTATTTGTTTAGTCACCAAGGGCAGATTGTATTTACTGGGGCAGCAGATGAAAATGCGCTCCTAGAGGCGGCTTTGGAAGCCGGTGCTGAAGATATGCTGGCAACGGAGGAGGGTGGTTTTATCGTACAAACTGCCTTTGTTGACTATCTGAGTGTCAAAGAAACGTTGTGTGAGGCGGGTTTTGATGGTGCTGGTGAGTTGGTCATGGTGCCGGCTACCAAAGTCGAGCTGGATAGGGAGGCGGCTATAAAAATATGGCACCTTATTGATGTATTGGAAGACTTGGATGACGTGCAAGAGGTGTTTACCAATGCGCATGTCAGTGATGATGTGTTGGCTCAGTTCGGGGAGGATTGACCTGAAGTTGTCCCTGCTAAATAGGGTTTTCCAGGCTCTTACGTGTTTTTGACAGACTAGCGAATTTTCAGCAGCCCTGAAACTTAGTAAAAAACTACTGTGTTTTTGTACAGTTTTTGCTAGTATTACCTGAAGATATTTGTGCGGGCGCCACTTATGGCAGTTATTCTTGGTATTGATCCAGGTTCACGTATCACAGGCTATGGCATCATTAATGCCATCGGCGCTAGGCGTGAGTATATTGCTAGTGGTCACGTTAAAATAAGTGGCGTTGAACTGCCTGCTCGTTTGGGTCAGATATATCGTGCGGTCGATGAATTAATTGAAACCTATATTCCACAAGAATTTGCCATTGAGAAAGTGTTTATGGCGCGCAATGCTGACTCCGCTTTAAAGCTTGGTCAGGCCCGAGGCGTAGCTATGGTGGCGGCAGTGAATCATGGCTTGGCAGTTAGTGAGTATTCGGCGCGTCAGGTAAAGCAGGCTGTTGTGGGTCAGGGGGCCGCCGAAAAAGAGCAGGTCCAACACATGGTGGCGCGTATTCTTAAGCTGCCCGGCTTGCCTCAGGCCGATGCAGCGGATGCTTTAGCGATTGCCTTGTGCCATGCCAATACCCAAGCAAGTCTAGTGCGCCTTGCCTCTAGTCAGGCTCCCGGGCGACGTCAGTTAGAAAATCAGTTAGCGCAAACTACATTAACCGGTGTGCGTCGTGGACGTATACGTTAGCTTATGGGAGCAGGCCTGCCGTTTGGTCCCAGTAATTAAGAGTGCCAAAATATGATCGGACGATTACAAGGTCTAATCATCCTCAAACAACCAGATCAGATTCTTGTGGATGTGAATGGTGTTGGTTACGAGGTAGAGATATCGTTCAATAGCTACTGCCAGCTCCCGGAAACCAATCAGAGTGCTTGCGTGCACACGCATTTGATTGTGCGTGATGATGCCCATTTGCTATTTGGTTTTGCAAGCCTAGATGAGCGGGCCCTATTTCGTTTGCTTATCAAAATCAATGGGGTTGGGCCCAAGCTGGCTTTGGCCATTCTGTCGGGTATGGAAGCGCCGGCTTTGGCAACTTGTGTCCAGAATCAAGACGTGGCGACCATGGTGAAAATACCCGGGGTTGGTAAAAAAACGGCCGAACGCCTGGTCATGGAATTGCGTGATAAAATGGGTGCTTGGCAAGGTGACTCTAGGCCCGCTGGCACGGTACCAGTTGTCTCGCCAATGACCGCCACAACTAGTGCGCAGGAAGAGGCAGAGAGCGCCCTGATAAATTTGGGTTATAAGCCGGTGCAGGCGACCAAGGCGGTGGCAGCGGCGGTCAATGAGCGCCCAGATGGGGCCAGTGCCGATCTGATTCGCTTAGCTCTCAAAGGGATGCTGTAAGCAGTTTCTAAACAGGAATAAAGCATGATAGAAGCCGATCGATTTGATTCACCTATACAGGCCTCTAGCCAAATAGGCGAAGAGCAGCTTGAGCGTGCTCTGCGCCCTAAGTTGTTGGCAGATTACATTGGTCAACCTAAAGTGCGTGAGCAGATGGAAATCTACATTCAGGCGGCGCGTAATAGAGGCGAAGTGGCGGGTCGTCCAGAAGCTTTGGATCATACTTTGATATTTGGGCCGCCTGGTTTGGGCAAGACCACATTGGCACACATTATTGCTAATGAAATGGGGGGTGAGCTGAAAAGCACTTCTGGGCCAGTACTTGAGAAGGCGGGTGATTTGGCGGCGATGCTTACCAATTTGGAAGCTGGAGATGTCTTGTTCATTGATGAGATTCATCGTTTAAATCCAGTTATTGAAGAAATTTTATATCCTGCCATGGAAGATTATCAACTGGATATTATGATTGGAGAAGGGCCCGCGGCTCGCTCCATTAAGCTGGATTTGCCGCCATTTACCTTAGTTGGTGCTACCACCCGTGCTGGTTCGTTAACCTCACCATTACGCGATCGCTTCGGTATTACGCAACGTTTAGAATATTACAGTGTGGACGATCTAACTACCATTGTAGACCGTTCTGCCGTGTTGTCAGGTGTGCAGTTGGATTTGGGTGGCGCCCGCGAAGTCGCGCGACGTTCACGTGGCACGCCTCGTATAGCTAATCGTTTATTGCGCCGGACCCGTGATTATGCCGAAGTAAAACACGACGGTATTGTGACAACAATGGTTGCCGATGAAGCGTTGAACATGTTGAATGTGGATGATCTGGGCTTTGATCATATGGACCGCACTATGATGCTGGCCATTATTGAACGATTTAAGGGCGGTCCAGTTGGGGTTGATAATTTAGCGGCAGCCATTAGTGAGCAAAGAGAGACTATAGAAGATGTATTGGAACCCTATTTAATTCAGCAGGGTTTTATCATGCGCACTCCGCGGGGTCGTGTTGTGACAGACTTGGCTTATGAACACTTTGATTTGATGCCTGTAGATAGGGCTTGAGTGTTCTTTTGAGGGAGCTATGTGGATGGAACTTTCATCAATATAGTCACTCTGAATAGGGTAAGAAAGTGAAAATAAAGTGGAGAAGGCTTTAAGTGCCTTTCTATAATAGTTTTTTATGACTAATATAGCGTTAGGAAATATATTGGCATAAAACGGCAATAGAGTGGGGTCAGATGAGGTTCATCTGACCCCCGTCTTTGTCTGCAATGCATAAATGACAAAAGGGGAATGTTTGTGGGCGAAAAAATGTCGGTCCTGAGCCTAATACTAAATGCCAGTTTTTTGGTGCAATTGGTGATGCTGATTTTGCTAGTGGCATCGGTGATGTCTTGGGTGATGATTTTTCAGCGTCAACGAGTTCTTAAGCATGCCAAAAACAGTTTACAGGCTTTTGAAGACCAATTCTGGTCGGGCATCGATTTGAGCCAACTATATCGTCAGGTAAGCGCTGAACCTAGTTTAGATAGTGGTGCTGAAAACATATTCCGCTCAGGTATAAAAGAATTCACACGCTTACGCCAGCAAACCGATGCCGACGGGGATGCCATTATGGAGGGGGTACAGCGGGCCATGCGGGTGGCCATTTCCAAGGAAGAAGAAAAACTTTCTACTCATCTGCCGTTCCTAGCGAGTGTGGGGTCAGTGAGTCCGTATATCGGTTTGTTCGGTACCGTATGGGGCATTATGAACTCATTCCGTGGCTTAGCCAATGCTCATCAAGCCACATTGGCAACGGTAGCACCGGGTATTTCTGAAGCCTTGATTGCTACGGCCATGGGCCTGTTTGCGGCGATACCTGCTGTTATGGCTTACAACAATTACTCCCATCGAGTAGACGCTTTGGTTAATAGTTACGAAACCTTTGCAGAAGAATTTTCCAGCATATTGCACCGCAAAGCACATGCTTCAGGGCTCTAGGGGTAGATCATGTCTGGAATCCGTCGCCTGCGCAGTAAACGCCATAAATTGAATGCTGAAATTAATGTTGTTCCCTATATTGATGTCATGATGGTGTTGTTGGTCATTTTTATGGTGACGGCGCCCATGATGACTCAAGGTGTGAACGTGGATTTACCGCAGGCCAAGTCTGATCCTGTCGAAACCTCTGAACTGAACGAGCCCCTCATTCTTTCAGTTACCAAAAGTGGCGATTACTTTTTGGATTTGGGTGAGAATAAGCGTCAGCCTATTACTTTGCCGCGCATCGGTGTGCAGGTAGAGAAAATATTATTGCGCGCTCCTGATACGCAGGTGTTAATTCGGGGTGATCGTAGTATTGATTATGGCAAGGTGGTGCAACTGATGACAGTATTGCAAAAGGCCGGTGCCAGTAGTGTTGGTTTGATATCGGAAAGCCCGTGAAATTAGATCATACATATGTGTTGCCGGTGATTTTGGCATTGGGTGTGCATATTATTGCCGCTTTGATATTTGCTACGGAATGGCAAGGGTACATGGATAGCAAGCCGCCGCCGCGTGTTAAACAACAGGTTCAGGCCACGCTGATTGATTTAGATAGCATTATTGCTATGCAAAAGC
>ERZ1048872.53-NODE-53-length-135532-cov-15.781985_pt1 | contig 135532 bp, 161 predicted proteins | sample MGYA00383100_ERZ1048872 | MGnify/ENA primary metagenome ERZ1048872 (study PRJEB29581, sample SAMEA5548370) | metagenome | biome: marine; feature: coastal; material: water | depth 50 m | study: Short-term variability in the microbial, nano- and picoplankton...
CTTATCTCAGAAATAACGATGTGAGTGCTTATTCAAATTTAATTTCTCGCTTAGGTCTTAGAAAATAAATTATTAATAGTTGATGACAGAAAGCCCTATTTTGGGCTTTTTTTATGTCTAAATTTTAGTAAAATATCTAGACGCAAAAGTGAGAAGGAAAAATGTTTAAAATATTTCTGTTTAAGCTAAGAAACGCAGATAATGCGCCTGTCTTAGCAAGTTTTTTAACAAGAAACAGGGATATTTTTGACGTTTTAACAAGTAATTTTATCTAATGCAGCAGTCTCATATGGAACTTTCACCCACTTACCAAAAAATTGATGATTTAACTGAACGCTCAGTCGCTTTATCTAAGCATCTCAATTTAGAAGAAAAACAAGGGCGCTTAGAAGAAGTGCTTTTGGAAATGGAAAATCCAGACATTTGGTCTAACCCAGAAACAGCACAGGCTCTAGGTAAAGAAAAAGCCACTTTAGAAGCAATTTGCCAAACTTTTAATGATGCAAATAAAGTTTTAGAGGACGCCAAAGAATTATTGGATATGGCGCAATCTGAAAACGACGAGGATACCGCTAACAGCGTGATTGTTGATTTAGATAGGGTTGAAGTTGCCGTTGAAAAGCTAGAATTTCAAAGGATGTTCTCAGGTGAGATGGATGCCAATTCTGCTTACTTGGATATTCAATCAGGTTCGGGCGGCACCGAGGCACAAGATTGGGCAGAAATGGTACTCAGAATGTATTTGCGTTGGGGTGAAAAACACGATTTTAAAGTTAAGTTGATGGAAGCCTCAGCAGGTGAAGTTGCTGGCATTAAATCTGCCACCATTCATTTTGAAGGTGCGTATGCCTATGGTTGGCTCAGAAGTGAAATCGGCATTCATCGCTTGGTAAGAAAATCCCCTTTTAATGCCAACGGCAAACGCCACACCTCTTTTTGCTCGGTGTTTGTTTCCCCTGAGATTGATGATAATATTGACATTGAAATCAATAAAACCGATATTCGCATTGATACCTACCGAGCAAGTGGTGCAGGTGGCCAGCATGTTAACAAAACTGACTCTGCCGTGCGTATTACCCACTTACCAACAAATACGGTTGTACAATGTCAAGACGGTAGAAGTCAACACGCCAACAAAGACCAAGCAATGAAGCAACTTAAATCCAAACTGTATGAGCTAGAAGTGCAAAAACGCAACAGTGAAAATCAAGAATTAGAAGATGCCAAATCTGACATCGGCTGGGGCCATCAAATCCGCTCGTATGTGCTCGATCAATCGCGCATCAAGGATTTGCGAACAGGTGTTGAATCCTCAAATACACAAGATGTACTTGATGGCAACTTGGACAAATTTATTGAAGCCAGCCTTAAAGCTGGCTATTAGGAGAAAAAAACATGGCAACACATTATGATATGATAGCAATTGGTGCAGGTAGTGGCGGATTATCCGCTGTGGAGCGTGCTAGCGAATACGGTAAAAAGTGTGCGGTGATTGAAGTAAAAACCATTGGTGGTACTTGTGTTAATGTTGGTTGTGTACCCAAAAAAGTGATGTGGTTTGCTGCCAATACAGCCAGTGCCATTCATAGCGCACAAGGCTTTGGTTTTGATATTGAGGTTAAAAATTTCTCTTGGAAAAAACTTAAGCAAGGACGTGATGATTATATTAATGGCATCACTAACTGGTATGACGGTTATTTAGAAAAACTCGGCATTGATTATATTCATGGCTTTGGCAAATTACTGGATAAAAATACCATATCCGTCAATGGCGAAACTTACACTGCGACACATATTGTACTCTCACCAGGAGGTGAGCCTTCTGTGCCACATATTGAGGGCGCAGAACACGGCATTACCTCAGATGGCTTTTTTGAGCTTGAAGCCCTACCTAAAAAAGTCGCGGTTGTTGGCGCTGGCTATATTGGCGTAGAGTTGGCAGGGGTTTTAAACGCACTGGGCAGCGAGGTAGAAATTTTCATTCGAGGTGATAAACTACTGCGTGGTTTTGATGAAATGATTCGTGATGCACTGGAAAAAGACTATAGTGCACATGGCATTAAAATCAATTACAACATCACCATTGACAAAGTTTTAGACGATAAAACACTGATGACCAATCAAGGGGAATATACTGGATTTGATACCATTATCTGGGCAGTTGGGCGCGACCCAATGACCCAGCACCTCGGCTTAGAAAATGCCAATGTTGAATCTGACCAGCGTGGCTTTATTCCCACCGACAAGTTTCAAAAAACCAATATTGACAATGTCTTTGCACTTGGCGATGCTACAGGCAGAGCGCCACTCACACCTGTTGCCATTGCTGCAGGCAGAAGATTGTCTGACAGACTGTACAACAATATGCCTGACAGGCACTTAGATTATAGCAATATTGCAACGGTAGTCTTCTCACACCCACCAATCGGCACCATTGGACTTAGTGAACTTGAAGCAAAAGAAAAATTTGACACAGTCAAAACCTATCAATCAGAATTTACGCCGATGGCTGATGCCCTACTTGACCACAAAACCACAACAGCACTAAAATTGGTTTGTGTAGGCGAAGATGAAAAAGTCGTCGGCTGTCATATTATGGGGCATGGTGCGGATGAAATGTTGCAAGGTTTTGCCGTGGCGATTAAGATGGGCGCAACGAAGAAGCAGTTTGATGATACAGTGGCGATACACCCAACCAGCGCTGAAGAACTTGTCACTCTACGCTAAGTGTCGTCTTTTTGGTTTTTACGGCGTTACTCAACGAAAACTTTCGGTCACATACTATTTGTATGCTCCTTTCAAGTTTTAATTGAGGTGCCTTGTAAAAATCCAAAAATACTCGCTTAGTTATTTGTTTATACTGCGTTAGATTTTAAATAATACTCAATCATATTATTTAAAATCTGCCTTGTCTAAAGTTCTGCTTGGGAAATAAAGCAAATAAAAAAGGACGAGAAATAAATGGGGGGTAGAGCGTTAGTTTTTATTCACACCGCATCAATACACAGATTTTCTGTCGGAGATTCTGATAATAGTTATCAACAGTAAATTATTTTCTTTTAAATAGATGATTCGATAATTGCCAGCGCGCTTTCTAAACTTGCCTTTGTGTTTACCTTTTAAGTGTTTATCGTTGGAAAAATGACCAGCACGCAGCTCTATAATTTTACTTGCAACTAATTTTTGCGCTGCTTTTTCTAATTTTAGAAATTCTTTTTCAGCTGCTTTTTCAAAAGAAATCCTATACACTAATACCCGCTTCTGCAAACACATCTTCTAAGGATTTAACGCTGCTTTTACCGGCTTTAAGTTCGTCAATTCTCTTGTCAGCAATCGTTTCATCAAGTTTGTCCATATAGGCGTCTATCGCCTTTTCAATTAGGCTTGTTCTTGTTTTGTCTAGTATTTGTGCCGACTGGTCTAAATGCTGAACCATATCTTTTTCTAGTCGTATGTTAATTGCTTGTTTCATCGTCGATACCTTTGTCTATTTTTGTAGATACAATTGTAGTGCATTTATCAAACTATGTCAAATACCACAAAGGGATTATCATTACTAAAACGTTAAACTTTGTTATGGCTAACGGGGATTAAGTTTGCGCCACTTGTAGGGCTGAATAGGTGGTTGGTGGAAGCTCCAAAAGCCGAGTTTGTTGGCTTTGGCATATTGTTGTTGTTTTTTGTAAGTGTCTTTGTAAGAATATGCCATGCCTTGTTCTACCATGCGCTTGCCAATATTGGTGTCGCCTTTGTAAATACGCACTAAAATTCGATGGTAGTGGTCTGCAGCAACTGGGATAATGCGCAATTTTCCAGGTGTTGTTTTTAGCAGTTGTCTTAGATGCGCTTTAGATAATCGCCCACAATCCATGATTTGTTGCGGTGTTTTTTCACAAGGCTGTTTGATTTCTGGGGTGTCGATACCTGCAATGCGCATTTGCATACTGATGCTATCACCATCGACAATGTATAAGGTTTTTTCACTGTCTAAGTTAAATGCATCAAGCGCAAAAGCCTTATTCATTAATAACAAATATAAAATCAATGTTTTCATACAAAACTAGCGGTAAAATTAATTGTTTTAAAAGTATAACAACAAATGAGTGTGTTAGAGCAAATTAGATTTGATGATAAGGGTTTAATTCCAGCAATCGCCCAAGACTTTGAAACTGGAGAAGTTTTAATGTTTGCATGGATGAATCAAGAGTCTTTGTCGCTAACCATTGAGAAACAACAAGCGGTTTATTATTCTCGCACGCGTAAAAAATTATGGTTTAAAGGTGAAGAGTCGGGGCACACACAACAAATTAAAGCGATTTATACCGATTGTGATAATGATGTTATACTGCTCAAAGTAGAACAAGCGGGGGGCATTGCTTGTCATACAGGTAGAAAGTCTTGTTTTTTTCAAAAATTGGACAAAGGTAGCTGGAAAAGCGTGAGTGAAGTGCTAAAAGACCCAAAAGAGATTTACAAATAATAAAAATGAGTGATATTTTAAAACGATTAGAAGAAGTTTTAGAGCAACGCAAAAATTCTGCTGCTGACACCTCTTATGTTGCTTCTTTATATGCCAAGGGCTTAGATGAAATTTTAAAAAAAATTGGTGAAGAGTCTGCTGAAGTCATTATGGCTGCAAAAGAGTCGGAAAACAATGAGGAAAAAGAAAAAGTCATCTATGAAGTCGCCGATTTATGGTTTCATACCTTGGTATTATTACGCCACAAAGATATTGAAGTCGCTAAAATAGAAGAAGAGTTATCACAACGATTTGGTTTATCGGGTTTAGAAGAAAAAGCCAACAGAAATAAATAAACAATAAAGGAGAGATTATGATGCCAGGACCGACTGAACTGATTATTATTTTAATAATCGTACTACTAATTTTTGGTGGCAAACGCTTAAAGAACATTGGTGGCGACTTAGGGGGCGCTATCAAGGGCTTTAAAAAATCAATGAAAGAAGGCGAAGATGACAAAATCGATGATAAAGATGGTGTCATTGAAGCCAAAGTCATTAAAGAAAAAAAAGAAGAAGCCAAATAATACACAACTATGTTTGATGTTGGTTTTTGGGAATTTGCTTTAATTGGCATTATTACGTTGATTGTCGTTGGCCCTGAAAGAATGCCGGCGATTGCTAAAACTGCAGGCCGTTATGTTGGGAAAGCCAAAAGGTTTGTTAACAAAATCCAAGACGACATTAACAATGAAATTGAGGTTGACGACCTCAAAGAGCACTTAAATTTAGAGGATAAAGACGCCAATATTGTTGAAATTATTGATGAAACCAAAGAATCCTTTAAGGGTTCTCTTAAGGACATCAAGCACGAAGTTGACAAATAACCAACTCTAAAGCATGACAACACAACGCACCAGTCAAGATATGTCCTTTGTTCAACACTTGGTTGAGTTGCGCGATAAATTGCTACACTCTGTGATTGCAATTTTACTTATATTTGCGGGTATTTTTCCTTTTGCCAATGAGGTGTATAGTTTTATTGCTGCCCCCATTCTAAGCGTCTTACCTTCAGACAGCAGTATCATTGCCATTGGGGTTATTTCCCCTTTTTTAACGCCGCTTAAAATGGCACTCATCTTTGCGGTTTATTTGGCGATGCCCTACTTGCTTTATCAACTTTGGTCATTTATTGCACCTGCACTTTATAAACACGAAAAACAAATGATTTTGCCTTTGGTAGTCTCTTCAACCATCCTGTTTTATGGGGGCTTGTTGTTTTCGTTTTATGTTGTGTTTCCCGTTATTTTTGGTTTTTTGTCTAGTATTGGCCCGAGTATTGTAGATTTCACACCTGACATTCAATACTATCTTGACTTTGTTCTAAAGGTGTCTTTTGCTTTTGGTGTGGCATTTGAAGTGCCTGTTGCTACTATCTTGCTTATTATCTTTGGCGTAACAACGGTAGAAAAACTTAAGAAAAATCGCCCTTATATCATCATTGGCGCTTTTGTTTTGGGAATGCTACTCACGCCACCCGATATCATTTCTCAAACTTTAATTGCTATCCCAATGTGGTTGTTGTTTGAGGCGGGGCTTATTTTTGCACCCATGTTTAAACATTCAACGTCAACAGATGACCAGGATGCAGAACAAGATACTGCTGCAGAAGATAAAGAAAAGCCTAACGATGAAGATGGGGATGATGAGGAATGGGGTGAGGAAGAGTTCGATAAAATCGATGAAGAATTTAAAAAATTAGACAAAGAAAATTAATCATTTATGGACTTATTCGACTTAGCTTTAATTAAAAAATACGATCAATCCGGACCCAGATATACATCGTACCCAACTGCCAATAATTTTTCTGCATTTACGCAGACACAATATGAACAACAAGTTGCGCTTAGCAACAATAGGCAAGGTCCAATCTCGCTTTATTGTCATATCCCATTTTGTGATACCGTGTGTTTCTATTGTGGCTGCAATAAAGTCGTCACCAAAGATAAAACCAAGGCTGAAGTTTACCTGCAAGCCTTGTTTAAAGAAATAGACATGCAGAGTGCGTTGTTTGATAAAACGCGCCAAGTGGATCAAATGCATTTTGGTGGCGGAACACCAACCTTTTTATCTGATGAACAAATTATCCGACTGAGTGAAAAATTACAAAGTGCCTTTAAGTTTGCTGATAATGGAGAATATTCCATTGAAATTGACCCACGTGGTATCAATGAAGATACCATTAAAACTTTAATTAAGGCTAGGTTTAATCGCATCAGTTTGGGTGTACAAGATTTTAATGCCGACGTACAAAAAGCCGTTAATCGTATTCAAAGTTTTGAGCAAACCCAGTCTGTTATTCGCATTGCCAGAGAAAATGGCTTTAAATCGGTAAGTATTGACTTAATTTATGGCTTACCCAAGCAATCGGTTGAGAGCTTTAAAACAACCCTTAATCAAGTGGCTGAACTACGACCAGAGCGCATTTCTATCTTTAACTATGCACATCTGCCCGAATTATTCAAACCACAAAGACGCATCAATATTATTGAGTTGCCAAGTGCGGATGAAAAACTGGCTATTTTTAAATATTCAATCGATTTTTTATTAGCGCAGGGCTATGTTTATATTGGTATGGATCATTTTGCTTTGCCAGAAGACCCACTTGCCATTGCGCAAAATGAAGGTCATCTTTATAGAAATTTTCAAGGTTATTCAACGCATGCTGATTGTGACATTGTTGGGCTCGGCTTAAGTTCCATCGCACAAGTTGGGGACAGTTTTTCACAAAATGAAAAAAACTTAGAAACTTACTATCAAAAAATTAATGCCGCCGAATTGCCCGTCATTAAAGGGCAAACCATTAATGAAGATGACAAAATTAGGCATGCGGTTATCATGGATTTGATTTGTAACTTTAAGCTTGATTTTGACAAAATAGAAAAAGACTTCTCAATTGATTTTAAAGATTACTTCACAGATACATTCGAACCATTAACGCAAATGCACAGTGATGGCTTGATTGAGTTAAACCGTCATTCAATCAAGGTGATGGAGAAAGGCAAACTTTTGATTCGCAATATTTGCATGGTATTTGATGCATATTTGGCAACCAGTAAAACCCAATTTTCTAAGACTATTTAAAATGGGGCTGCCTCATAATGGATAACGTCACTTATCTTGACTATTTATTACCCTTTGTTTTTTTTGCAGTGGCGTTTATTTATTCTTCCGTTGGTATGGGGGGCGGGTCTTCTTATACAGCAATTATGGTGATTGCCAGTATGTCCATATTAGTCATACCCATACTTTCACTCTCGCTTAATTTACTGGTAAGCACAATCGGCAGTTACAACTATTTACGCAATAAACATGGCAAGTTGCGTATTATTTTACCGTTCTTACTTTCTGCCATTCCTTTTGCTTATTTAGGTGGCGCACTACAACTGGAAAAAGAGCTGTTTTTGTGGGTATTGCTTGTCTCATTAATTGTGGTTGCTGCAAGAATTTATCTTTGGCAAGACACCAGCCTTAAACTGCATTTAAACAACAAACAAAAAATCGTTGTCTCTGTTATTGCAGGCTCAATTTTAGGTTTAATTGCGGGGATTGCGGGGATTGGCGGCGCTGTCTATTTGGTACCTTTAATTATTATGCTTAATATTGGCACACAGAAAGAAGCAGCAGCAGCCGGTGTGGTGTTTGTCTGGGTGGTGTCGCTTGTGGGTTTGATTTCACGTTTGCAATACAATTCAATTAACTTAGCGGAATATATTCCCCTTATTGTCGCGGTGATTATTGGTGGTTTTTTGGGTTCTTATATAGGGGCATTTAAATTTAGCCCAAAAACCATGGAAAAAACTTTGGGTATCGTCATTTTGCTGGCTATTTTCTTCTTAATCAAAAAGATTGTTTTTTAAAACGCTTGCTCTACAAAGTCTAAATCGATTTGAACATTAGAGCTATCCAGTAATTCCAAACATTTAGGTACTGCTAAAAATACCGCACCCAAACACACGGCAATAGCCTCTGGCTTACCCGGTAGATTGATAATCAAACTGTGACCACAAGTGCCGGCTGTTTGGCGCGATAAAATAGCGGTGGGCACACTGCGTAAACTCACACTACGCATCTGCTCGGCAAAACCATCAAAAATACGTTCACACACAGCATGTGTCGCCTCAGGTGTCACATCACGAGTAGTAGGACCTGTGCCACCTGTCGTAAGAATAAGATTACAGCCTTTATTGTCTGCAAAATCTATCAGCGTTCTCTCAATCAGGTCTTGTTCATCTTCAATAATAATAGACTCTGTTTCATAACTGGACAGCAAGGCTTGCTCAATCCATTCTTGCATAGCAGGGCCACCAATATCCTCATACTCACCGCGAGCAGCACGATCTGAAATGGTAATAAATCCGACTTTAATTTTTGTTTTCTTCATTTTGGCAACATGGGTTATCTGGGTAATAATTGTAACACCGACTGTTAGCGTCAAAATAACAATATTTACACAGTTTGTCTTTGTTGGTAATCTTAATGGTTTGTTTTGTAATGCTAATACCTTGCTTAGACAAACTCTTTAGGTTGCGTGAAAAGGCTTCTCTACTCATACCCAAATAGGAGGAAATAAGCGACTTGTTACAAGGCAGTTGAATGGTGTTTGATTGCCACTTTTTGTCATTAAGTAGTTTTAGAAAAAATTCCCCCATTCTTTGTTCGGTATTTTTATATTTAATAGATTGAAGGTTCTGCAAGGTGGTGTTTGCTTTTTGCGCACTCGCAACCATCAAATTGTGTGCAAACTTAGGGTTTTCTGCTAACGTTTGGTTAATCACATCAATGGGGATAGATAACATCAATGTGTCAGTAATAGCTTTGGCATTTGCATTAAACACTTGGTGGGTAAACAAACAATGCTCTAACACAGTTTCATTATTACCGATAATTTGTAAATCTTCATTTTGGGTGTTGTGTTGCTGTTTAAAAGTTTTTACCCATCCCATTAAAACAACATATAAATGTGTTACTGGATTGTTTTCCAAAATAAATAGTTTATTTTTTGGCATTTGGTAAACTTTTGAACGATTAATAATATTTTTTATCTCATCAGTGGGCATGCCCCGAAAAAGCATAATTTTGTAAGCCAAACGCTTTGAGGTGCTAAGTGTGTTGATTTTATCTCTGCTTAATTGATGACTCCCCCCCAAAGTAAGTCGCAACTTTTCTTCAATATCACGTAATTTGTTTATTTTTTTTGAAATAAGCGCAAACCAATCTTTAGCGCTCATATTTGAAAGTATGGGCGAGACTCCTTTGGCAATAAGTTGTTGATGAATTTTATGTAGCGTATCCACATCAGATGTTTTATAGATGTTGTGAATAAAGCTTTTTTGCTCAATGGTTGCCAAAGATAAAAATGATTTTTTATAGTATTCTTGCTCATTAATTAAAACTTTAATATGTGCTATACATTCATTTTTATTGAAATTGCCCTCAACAAAACCACGCATAATAACAAAACGCTCCAAACCCACCTTTTCTTTCCATTGCAGAAAAAAACAATAAGCGCTAAGCGCACTGGGGTGCGTATTTTGGATTTTTAAAGTCAAATGCGTTATTAACTGAATAATAGGGGAAATGATTTGATAAGAGTACAAATCAAATACTGCGTCAGCTTTTAACCTTAAATGCAATAACGACAAACGGCTATTTTTTAATTTTTTTAAATTTTTATCAATCGTTTGGATTAATTTTTGCTCCTCTAAATCTGCTTGCTTGTTACTTTGTTGAATAATATCTGATTTTAATTGCTCAACGTTTTCATTGGTCTTGGCAAAATAACCCAACATTTCTTGTTTAGATTGTGCTGTATTTTCACGCAGATAAAGCATCGCAAAGCCGCGTTCGTTTTGCAGCGCATGGAAAGTATCACTTAATATTTGTAGTTGCTGCATATTTAATAATTAATAATTAATAATTTATGTGACATAAATCACACTTTTGATAAATACCCATATTTTAAATCTAAAAATCAACAAATAAAATATAAACTTTGAAAAAAATAACAAGGAAAGGAGGTAACAGCACATGGGTATATCCGCTATTAAAAGTCAAAATGCGCAAGCAAACTCAGTTCTTGCAGCCAATACCATTGCATTTACAGCATGTTTTGCCGTGTGGGTTATGTTTTCTATCATTGGTATTCCAATCAAAGAATTGTTACAACTCAGTGAAACTCAATTCGGTTTATTGGTGGCAACACCGATTTTAACAGGCTCAGTATTCAGATTGCCAGTCGGCATGATGACCGATAAATTTGGTGGTCGTATTGTTTACTTTATCTTAATACTCGCTACAATTATTCCACTGTGGTTTATTGGCGATGCGACGCAGTATTGGCAATTTTTAGTATTGGGTTTATTTGTCGGTATTGCGGGTGCATCCTTCTCGGTGGGTATTGCCTATACTGCTAAGTGGTTTGACAAAAAACACCAAGGTTTTGCCATGGGTATTTTTGGTGCAGGTAATGCCGGTGCAGCGCTGACCAAATTTGTAGCACCCTCGCTGGTTGTTATCTATGGCTGGGAAATGGTACCAAAAGTTTATGCAGTTGCAATGGTGATGGTGGTCATTTTGTATTGGATGTTTACTTATGAAGACCCAGAGCACAAAGTTGCTTCAAGTGTCACTATCAAAGACCAATTAAAAGCACTTAATGATCCAAAACTTTGGAAATATATGCAATATTATTCATTGGTATTTGGTGGCTTTGTCGCATTGTCTTTGTGGATGACAAAATACTATATTAATGAATATGGCTTTGAACTCACAACTGCAGCACTATTGGCAGCAATTTTTGTACTACCATCGGGTGTTATTCGTGCATTAGGTGGTTGGTTTTCAGATAAATATGGTGCTTATAAAGTGACTTGGTGGGTGATGTGGATTTCACTGATTTGCTTATTCTTTATGTCCTACCCACAAACTGCGCTGGTAATTAAAACCACCACAGGCGAGGCAATGTTTGACTTGAGTTTGAATGTTTGGGTATTTACAGCCTTCTTGTTTGTACTGGGTATTGCTTGGGGTTTTGGTAAGGCATCTGTATTTAAATTTCTTTCAGACGAATATCCAGAAAATATCGGCGTTGCCTCGGGCATCGTTGGATTGGCTGGTGGTATGGGTGGTTTTTTATTGCCTATTATGTTTGGTATCCTGATTGATTACACAGGCATTAATAGTGTGATATTTATGTTGCTATATGGCGCAACAGCGGTTTCTTTAGTGTGGATGTATTTTACTTTTGCCAGAGAACAAAAACTCAAACGCACGAAAGAAACAAGGGCAGCTGCATTGGATGAATACACAGAAACACATGACAATCCAAGTGATGTTGTTGCCGCCCAGGCAGTTTTAGAACAAATAGATTTAATTGAAGAATTCAACAAAAAATATAACGAATTTAAACAAAGTCACGAAAAATAAATTTTTAATAAAGGAGGTCGTAATGGCTAAAGATATAAAAAGCTGGAATCCGGATGATGAGTCTGAATGGGAAAGCACAGGTAAGAAAATTGCTAATCGTAATTTGTGGATATCCATTCCAAGTTTACTCTCAGGATTTGCCACATGGTTGATGTGGGGCATTATCACCGTGCAAATGTTGAATGTTGGTTATGGTGGCTTTGAAAAATCACAGCTATTTACACTGGCTGCAATTGCAGGACTTTCGGGTGCAACCTTACGTATTCCATCAACCTTCTTTATTCGTTTGGCTGGTGGTCGAAACACCATCTTCTTAACAACTTCATTGTTAATTTTGCCGGCATTAGGGCTCGGTATTGCTTTATCAAGACCTGATACACCATTTTGGCATTTCCAAATTCTGGCTTTATTGTCTGGCTTTGGTGGCGGTAACTTCGCTTCTTCAATGTCCAACATTTCCTTCTTTTTTCCAAAGAAAATTCAAGGTTATTCACTCGGTATGAATGCTGGTTTGGGTAACTTTGGCGTAACCACAATGCAAATTATCATTCCTTTAGTAATGACAATGGCAGTAATGGGCAACCCTACCGAATTACAAATTGCCTCAGGCACCTTGATTGGTAAGATTCCTGCTGGCACAGATACCTATTTACAAAATGCAGGCTATGTTTGGTTGATTCTATTAATTCCTTTATCTTTAGCGTCTTGGATGGGAATGAACAATATCACTGAAAGCCATGTATCACCAAATATTGGTTCAACCTTAGGTGCGTTTATCAAAATCATTGTTATGTTAATCCTTGGTTTGTCAACAGCGACATTAGGTTTATGGTTAATGTTGCCTGAAACTGTTTCTGGTTCTGGATTGATGCTCAGCAAATGGATTGCACTACCAATCGTGATTGCGTTAACGGTGTTGTTACTTAAGTTATTACCACTGGGTAATGACTATAAAGAAGGTATCAGTCGTCAATACAAGATTTTTAACAACAAGCATACCTGGGCAATGACCATTATTTACACCATGACTTTTGGTTCATTTATTGGCTATGCGGCAACATTAGCGCTGTCAATTAAAGTTATTTTTGGCTTTACACATGTGATGGGCGCTGATGGTGTAATGGTTCATAGTGCCATTAACCCTAACGCGCCAAGTGCTTTAACTTACGCTTGGATGGGTGCATTTGTGGGTGCGCTTATTCGCCCGATTGGTGGCATGATTGCCGATAAGATGGGTGGTGCTAAGGTAACGCAAATTATCTCTGCAGTGATGGTTGCCTCAGCGTTAGGTGTGGCTTACTTTATGAAGCAAGCTTACGCATCAGCAACACCTGAGGAGTTTTTCTATCCATTTTTGATTTTGTTTGTTTTGCTGTTTGCAATGACGGGTATTGGTAATGGCTCTACTTTCAGAACAATTTCACAAGTGTTTGACAAAGAACAAGCTGGCCCTGTTTTGGGTTGGACATCTGCAGTCGCTGCTTATGGTGCTTTCATTATTCCTAAAGTTTTTGGTGAACAAATTAAAGCAACAACACCTGAGAACGCACTTTATGGTTTCGCAATTTTCTATGCGGTATGTATGGTAATTAACTGGTATTTCTACTTACGTAAGAATGCTGAATTCCATAACCCATAAATAATAAATTGGAGTGGGGCCCCTCCCGCTCCCCTTTATTAAAAATAATTTTTTTAAGTTATTTTTAATAAAGGGAAAACCTTTACTTAGATAGACTTTTTAATTAATAAAAGAGAAAAAAACAGGAGAATAATATGAGTCATTTTTTAGACAGACTAAAATACTTTAACCGTATTAAGTCAACATACGCCAAAGGACACGGTATCGTTACTGAGGAGGATCGCAGTTGGGAAGATACCTATCGCAATCGCTGGCGTCATGACAAAGTGGTGCGCTCAACCCATGGTGTTAATTGTACAGGTGGTTGTTCGTGGCAGATTTTTGTAAAAAATGGCTTAGTCTCTTATGAGATGCAGCAAACAGACTACCCGAGAACACGTGAAGATTTACCTAATCACGAGCCTAGAGGCTGTCAACGTGGCGCTTCATTCTCTTGGTACCTATATTCTCCACACCGTATTAAATACCCATTAATTCGAGGTCGTTTGCTGGACTTATACCGCGATGAAAAAGCCAGTGGCAAAGACCCAGTTGAAGCTTGGGAAGCAATTCAAGCTGACAAAGCAAAGCGTGATTCTTATGTTGGTGTTCGTGGTCTAGGTGGTTTTGTGCGTTCTACTTGGGAGGAGGTAGTTGAAATGACAGCGGCTGCCAACGTTTATACAATTAAAAAATATGGTCCTGACCGTATCTATGGTTTCTCTCCAATTCCTGCTATGAGTATGATTTCATACGCAGCAGGTTCTCGTTATTTATCAATGATTGGTGCTGGTGTAGGCTCATTCTACGATTGGTACTGCGATCTACCGCCTGCATCTCCACAGGTTTGGGGTGAGCAGACAGACGTACCAGAGTCAGCTGATTGGTATAACTCTAAATATATTATTATTTGTGGTGCAAACCTACCAATGACGCGCACACCAGATGCACACTTTATGACTGAATCGCGTTATAACGGTACAAAGATTATTTCAATGGCACCAGATTATGCAGAATACGTTAAATTTGCAGATTTATGGATGCCAGTTAAGCAAGGTACAGACGCTGCTGTATTTATGGCAATGGGTCATGTAGCACTAAAAGAGTTTCATGTCGATAAGCAAGACCCGTACTTTGCTGAGTATGCACGTAGTTTTACTGACTTCCCGATGCAAGTTATCTTGGAAGAAGTTGATGGCAAAATGGTTACAGGCCGCTTCTTACGTGCTTCGGACTTTGATAAGAACATGGGTGAAGATAATAACCCTGAGTGGAAGACAGTTGTATTTGACTCTAAAACAAATTCATTTGTTGTGCCAAACGGCTCGATCGGATTCCGTTGGGGTGAGGAAGGCAAGTGGAATATCTTGGAACAAGCTGCAGGTAATGAAATTGAAGCAGAACTAAGTTGTGTTGATTCTAAAGATGCAGTTGTTGATGTAACTTTCCCACACTTTAATCCAGAAGATGGTGATTCATTAGTTCGTAAAATCCCAGCACGTAAGCTTAAGCTTGCTAATGGTGATGAAGTGATGGTAACTTCGGTGTGTGATTTACAAGTTGCACAATATGGTATTGATCGTGGCTTAGGTGATAACTTAGCAACTTCTTATGATGATGAAAGTACGCCTTATACGCCAGCATGGGCAGCTAAAATTACTGGCGTTCCTGCTGCTGACATAGAGCGCACGGGTCGTGAATTTGCAGACAATGCTTCGAAAACACGAGGCAAATCAATGGTTATTTTAGGTGCAGCAATTAATCATTGGTACCACAATGATATGAACTATCGTGGCATCATGAATTTATTGCACATTTGCGGTTGTGTAGGTCAATCTGGTGGTGGCTGGGCTCACTATGTAGGTCAAGAAAAATTACGCCCTCAAGCAGGTTGGGCGCCAATTGCCTTTGGTCTAGACTGGAACCGTCCACCACGTCATATGGCATCAACTACTTACTGGTATTTCCATACCGACCAGTGGCGTTATGAGCGTGTTGAAGCTGATGATTTATTGGCTTCTACTGCGAAAGCTAAATATCGTGGCAATCAGTTGGCTGATTACAACGTTGCAGCACAACGTATGGGTTGGACACCATCAATCCCACAATTTGATCAAAATCCATTAGATCTTGCTAAAGAAGCAGAAGATGCGGGTGCAACAGATGAAGCAACAGTATCAGATTATGTTGCTAACAAACTTAAGAGTGGCGATCTTAACTTTGCTTACGAGGATATTGATGCGGAAGAAAACTTCCCGCGCAACCTATTTGTATGGCGTGCTAACCTAATTGGCAGTTCGTCTAAAGGTCATGAATATTTCCTTAAACATTTACTAGGCGCGCAAAATGGTGTGCTTAGTGAAGGCACTGAAGGCGAAGCTTGTAACGAAATTAAATGGCACGAGAAATCACCCGTTGGCAAGTTAGACCTAATGGTAGATATTAACTTCCGTCTAAATTCAACAGGTGCTTATTCAGACATCGTGTTACCAACAGCAACTTGGTATGAAAAAGCCGACCTTAATACTACAGATATGCACCCTTTCATTCATCCACTAGGTAAAGCGGTTGATCCAGCATGGGAGTCTAAGTCTGATTGGCAAATTTTCAAAACCATTGCTAAAAAGTTCTCAGAATTATCAGAGAAACACTTAGGCGTGCAAAAAGATGTGGTTTCATTGCCAATGCAGCATGATACACCAATGGCTATGGCTCAACCTTTTGGCGAGGTAAAAGATTGGAAGAAAGGCGAATGTGACCTAATTCCAGGTAAGACTGCACCAATATTTAAAGTGGTTGAAAGAGATTATCCAAACACTTACGCCAAATATATTGCCTTAGGTCCACTCATGAAAAAACTGGGCAACAATATTAAAGGTATTGATTGGAACACAGATCATGAAGTTGATGAGTTGGCAGTATTAAACGGCACGATTAAAGAAGAAGGTATTTCTAAAGGCTTGCCATCACTCGCTGAAGATATTCACGTGTGTGATGCAGTGATGCGTATGGCGCCTGAAACCAATGGAGAGGTAGCACACAAATCGTGGTCAGGTCAGTCGAAGAAAACAGGTATTGACCACTCTCATTTGTATAAGGGTCGACAAGAAGACAAAATCACTTACCGTGATATTGTTTCACAACCACGTAAGATTATTACTGCACCAACTTGGTCAGGTATTGAATCTGAAGAAGTCAGTTACAACGCTTGTTATACCAACCTACATGAGCATATTCCACTACGAACACTCACAGGTCGTGCGCAGTTCTATCAGGATCATGAATGGATGTTAGACTTTGGTGAAGGTTTCTGTGTTTATAAGCCTGCTGTGGATTTAAAAGCGCACGAAAGCGTGCCAGATGCGGTTAAGAAAAAGCCACATTTGGTACTTAATTGGATTACGCCACACTCTAAATGGGGTATTCACTCAACCTATCAAGATAACTTGAGAATGTTGACACTGTTCCGTGGCGGTCCATACTTCTGGGTTTCTGAAGAAGACGCTAAATCCATCGGTCTTGAAGACAATGACTGGGTTGAAGCAGTGAATGCCAATGGCGCAACAACCGCTCGAGTGGTGGTTTCTCAAAGAGTGCCAAATGGCATGGCAATGATGTATCACGCCCAGGAAAAAAATGTCAATGTTCCAGGCTCGCCTTCAACTGGTAAGCGTGGTGGTATTTTAAATACAGTCACCAGAACAGTACCAAAACCAACACATATGATTGGTGGTTATGCGCAATTGTCATATGCCTTTAATTACTATGGAACGGTTGGTTCAAATCGAGACGAGTACGTGATTGTTCATAAGATTGAAGACCAAGATGTCGATTGGTTAGAAAGGCCATTAACCCCTGAAAGAGAGGCGCAAAAAAACCCTCCAGGGATTAACAATTAATATAGCTAGGAGAAGAAAAATGAAAATAAGAGTACAAAAAAAGGCAATTCCTCACTTGTTTTTTAGAGGGGTTTTGACTTTAAACACGAAAAATTTGGAGGCTATATCATGAAAATCAGAGCACAAATCTCTATGGTCCTAAACCTAGACAAATGTATTGGTTGTCACACCTGTTCAGTCACTTGTAAAAACATATGGACAAACCGTAAAGGCGTTGAGTATGCATGGTTTAACAATGTTGAATCTAAGCCAGGTATTGGCTTTCCTAAAAATTGGGAAGACCAAACTAAATGGAAAGGCGGATGGAAAGTTGTTAACAACAAGTTAGAGTTGAACGCCGGTGGACGCATAAACAAAATGATGAACCTTTTTGCCAATCCAGACATGCCTGAAATTGATGATTATTATGAACCGTTTGATTTTAAATATCATAAATTGCAAAGTTCCCCTTTGGTTGAAGCAACACCAACTGCGCGTCCAGTATCACAAATTACAGGCAAGGATATGGACAAAATTGAATGGGGTCCTAACTGGGAAGATGATTTAGCGGGCGAGTTTGAAAAGCGCTCAAAAGATACGAACTTCAAAAACATCAACAAAGAAATGTACAAGGAATTTGAAAATACTTTCCATATGTATCTTCCACGCCTTTGCAACCATTGTTTAAATCCAGCTTGTGCAGCCTCTTGCCCATCAGGTGCCATCTATAAACGCGAAGAAGATGGTATTGTTTTGGTTGACCAAGACAAGTGTCGTGGTTGGAGAATGTGTGTCACGGGTTGTCCATATAAGAAAGTTTACTATAACTGGGAATCAGGAAAATCAGAAAAATGTATTGGTTGTTATCCAAGAATTGAATCAGGATTACCGATGGCTTGCGCTGAATCCTGTGTCGGCCGTATTCGTTATGTAGGTGTTATGCTTTATGATGCTGATAAGATATCAGACAGCGCATCAACAGCAAACGAACAAGACTTGTATCAACAACATCTAGATACCTTTTTAGACCCAAATGACCCTGAAGTCATTGCACAAGCACTAAAAGATGATGTGCCTCAGTCTTGGATTGATGCAGCACAAAATTCACCTGTGTACAAAATGGTAATGGATTGGAAAATCGCTTTCCCACTACATCCAGAGTATAGAACACTGCCAATGATGTGGTATGTTCCGCCACTATCCCCTGTTCAAAGTCAAATTGACAAAGGTAATGTTGCAACATCAAATGGCATCATTCCAACTGCTGATTCGGTGCGTTTCCCAGCACAATATTTGGCTAATATGTTTACTGCAGGTGATGAAAAACCAATCATCAACTCGATTTCTAAACTCTTAGCCATGCGTGCACATCAACGCTTTAAAACAGTAGATGGCACTGATGGTGAAAGTGTTTTAGCAGATGCGGGTTTAAGTATTGAACAAGCCGAAGCCATGTACCAAATGCTGGGTATTGCAAATTATGAAGATCGTTTTGTGATTCCAACTTCACATGAAGAGATGCGTCATGAAGACCCATATGGCTTCCAAGGTCAAAATGGCTTCTCAGGTGGTAATGTCAGTTCACATGGTGCAAATTCCGGTAGTGGATTTAGCTTATTCCCAACACCACGCAAGAAATCTGTTATCCCTGTTGAAACTATGACTAAGCCTAAGGCTTAAGGAGAAAATAATGCAAATATTTAATATTTTATCAAGACTGATTGATTACCCAGATGATGAGTTAATGGAGAATTTAGATTCAGTGATTAAACTCGTCAAAGATTCAAGTGAAATTAATGAGGACGAAAAAGAGAACATCATAGAATTTATCTCTTGGATGAGAATTCATACAACCATAGGCATACAACAAACCTATGTTGAAACTTTCGATATGGTGCCTGAGCATGATCTACATTTAACGCACCATATCTTTGGTGATGACAATGGTCGTGGTCCTGCTTTAATTGATTTGTCTGAGCACTTTAAAGGTGAGGGGTTGGAAGTAAGAGATGGTGAAATTCCAGATTTCTTACCGCTTATCTTAGAATATGCATCAACGCTAACAGAAATGGAATCACGTGTATTTTTAGGAGATGTGAAAAAAATTGTTAAAGTAATTGCGGACAATTTAGATGAGGCAGAAAGCCCATACTCTAAATTAATTAGAATTATTGAAAAGCACGGCTATTTAGCTGAAGCTGCATAAGGAGAGATGAAATGAACTTAGAAAATTTTTTATTTGGCGTATATCCATATATTGCGGGTGTGGTATTTATCTTAGGCAGTTGGATTCGATTTGATAGAGAGCAATACACTTGGAAAACTGATTCGTCACAATTGTTAGGCAACAGAGGCATGCGCCTTGCAAGTAATGTGTTCCATATTGGTATTATTGGTATCTTTTTTGGACATGCAGCAGGTATGTTATTGCCACACAGTTGGTGGCAGATGGTTGCCACGGATGTTACACACCAATACATTGCCATCTATGCCGGCATGTTGTTTGGTGGTATGGCAGCAATCGGTGCGGCACTGTTGTTTCTTCGTCGTATCAACAATGAGCGTGTCAAAGCTGTGAGCAGATTTAGAGATAACTTTATTATCTTTTGGTTGTTGTTAGCTGCTTTATTGGGTTTGAATACTATTCCAGGCTCTATGCATCACGCTGCTGAAGGTGATGTAACTATTATGTTGACACTGGCTGAATATGTGAAATCTATCGCCACCTTGAGTGTTGACCCATCACTGATTGCAAATGTGCCTTATACCTATAAATTGCATATGCTGTTCGGCATGACAATATTTTTGGTCTTTCCGTTTACCCGTTTAGTTCACGTTTGGTCTGTGCCGCTCACTTACTTGATGCGCCCTTACCAAATTGTAAGATCCAAATGCGTCAAAACACATTAAGGATAAGCCGATGCAATATTTTGAAGGTGTAAAAAAAATGGAAGAGATGGGTGTCAATGACAACTATATTCAGGGTTGGATAGCGGGTTATTTAAATAACCCAGAAATTGAAGAACAAAGAATTAGTGACGCCTATAAAACAGGTTATGAAGATGGCAAAGAACAAACTGATGCTAACTTTATGAATTTTTGTTAAGAAATAAGAATAATTAACAAAAGCACTTGGTTTGTTTAAAATAAAAACTAAATCTATTTGATATGAAAATAAATGATAAAAATATAGAGTTAGACCTGGAAGGTTACTTGATTCACCCTGAAGACTGGAATCAAGATGTAGCACTTGAATTGGCAGAATCAGAAAATATAGTCTTAACAGATGAGTATTGGTCTATATTTAACTTTATGAGAAATTATTATGACGAACATGGGGTTGCGCCTGATGTTCGTCATACTACTAAGCAAATGGTAATTGATTTTGATGTAGATAAGAAATCTGCTAAATCTAAATTATTTGGATTGTTTCCTTATGGTTATGTCAAACAGGCTTGCAAAATATCTGGCATGAAACGCCCAAGAGGCTGGAGCACTGGTTAATCAATACAATTGTGTTACTTAGGGGGGGTGGTGAGTAATAAAGAATTATTAATTTCAACAATTGGTGCTTTTATAGCTGTCGTTATCGCTGGATTTTTTTCCAATGTTGTTCTACAAAGCACCAGCTCTCCTTTGATTATTGCCTCAGCTGGTGCTTCGGCAATATTAATGTTTGGTGCACCACATACTCCAGCCTCTCGTCCGTTGAATTTAATTGTTGGACATACAGTTTCTGCCATTGTTGGTGTGAGTTGTTTTTACTTAATAACTAACACCTTATTGGCAACCTCAGTTGCCATCCCACTAGCGCTTATCGCCATGCACTTTTTAAGGTGTATGCACCCACCTGGTGGCGCAACAGCAGTCACTGCTATTATTGGCGGCGAGGCAATACATCAATTAGGTTATGTTTTTGTTGTTATGCCTATTTTCTTTAACTCTTTAATATTGCTTGTTGTCGCTATTGCAATAGGTAGTTTTAGGGAAAAGAACCCATTTGAAGATTACTTGTAAACAACTAAAGTTACTTTATCCACCTGTTACTGGCGGATAAAAAGCCACCTCATCTGAATCACCAACAACAACCTCATCATTTGCGATTTCTTGGTTGACTGCGCAAAGAATATTGTTTGGGAAATGCCGCTCACCATGCTTATTAAGCAGTTTTTTTCTTAATTGTGCAACTGTAATACCTGTATTTAATGTTATTTCTTCACCGGGCATTTTTAAAGCTTCTTTGAGCGAAGCAAAGTAATAAATTTTCATATTTATTTCTATTAAATCCTATGTTTAACCGCCAATTTCTACCATTTGCCGGTCGCTAATATTATCAACAAAGGTGTTAAATTCATGTTTTTCAGGTTTTTTATTAATGGCATCTACAATCATGCACCTAATTTCATCGTCACTTAAATCCGAGCGTACTGCATCTTTTAGTGAAATCGCATCTTCCTGTCCCAAACATAAAATCAAATCCCCTTTAGCAGTGAGTCTGATGCGGTTACAAGTTTGACAAAAATGCTTAGAAACCGCACTGATAATGCCCACCGTAGAATTTGTCCCGTTAATTTTAAAATTGTGTGCAGGCCCGTCTGTCTTACTGGAATCAATAGGACTTAATCTATGATCAAGGTGTTTATTGATTCTGGCAAGCATTTCCTTTTCGCTAATATGTTGTTCAAGCACCTCTATGCCCGCTGACCCAATAGGCATGGTTTCAATAAAACGCACATCAATACCCTTAGCAATGGCGAAATCAATCATGGATTCTATTTCATCATCATTCACACCCCGCATTGCCACCATGTTAATTTTGACTGGATTCATGCCCACTTGTACGGCTGCATCAATGCCTTTAATAACCTCAGCCAAATCACCACCACGGGTAATCTCTTCAAACCTTTCAGGAATCAAAGAATCAATAGAGATATTCACTCTATTGACGCCATTTTTATGCAACTTTTTGGCAAATTTTCCTAACAGATGTGCATTGGTCGATAAAGGCACATCATCAATGCCATCAACACCACTAATCAGTTTGGCGATTTTAACAATACCTGTTCGTAACAAAGGCTCACCCCCTGTTAATCGAACTTTACTAATACCCAATGTTGCAAAAATCTGAATAATTCTTTCAATGTCTTCATAACTCAGAATATCTTCACGCTTGCAGTTTGGTATATGTTCACTGTCGCGACAATAAAAACATCGGTAATTACAATGCTCAGTCACCGAGAGTCTTAAATAATTAATCTCTCGATTAAATTTATCAATCAGCTTAGGTATTTTCAAGATTCCCCCTAGGGGATTGCTGTTTGTCGCTTATCCAATGTCCAGATTTTCCGCCTGATTTTTCTAATAATTGGGTATCTGTGATTTTCATAAAACGATCGACAGCCTTACACATATCATAAATCGTCAATGCCGCAACACTGGCGGCAGTTAGCGCCTCCATTTCCACGCCCGTTTGCGCATCCAACTTGGCCAACGTGGTAATTTGCACGCCATTTTCAATAAATTCAAAATCCACACTCACTTTTGAAAGATTAAGGCTGTGACACATTGGAATCAGATGGTGTGTTTTTTTTGCCGCCATAATGCCAGCAATCCTTGCGACTGATAAAACATCGCCTTTTTTAAAGTCATTGTCTTTAATTTTTTGTAAAGTCTGTGCTTTCATTAATACTTTGGCACTTGCTCTGGCAATACGCGTGGTGGTATCTTTATCACAGACATCTACCATATTCGCCTCACCTTGATTGTTCACATGGGTTAGTTTACTCATAACATCATTTCATTAAACGGATAAAAATTTACAGTTTCGCCAGATTTAAACGTGGTTTTTTCTGGTATTTCAACCAAACCATCAGCCCAAACCATAGAGCTTAAAACATCCGAGCCTTGTTTTGGATACTGATTGGCTTGCATGGGCGAGCTTGCACGCTCAAGACGCACACGCACAAACTCACGCCTAGGCTTGGCTCTGTACCAATCAAAGTTTGCCACAACCTTAAAGCTGGTATTTAGATAATGACTTGCGCCCTGCATCTTTTTAATAAAAGGTCGAGCAAACAGCAAAAAAGTCACCATTGCAGAAACTGGATTCCCTGGCAAGCCAATAAAAGCGCAATTCTCAATCTTACCAAAAGCCAACGGCTTTCCTGGTTTCATTTTAATGCGCCATAAATCCAACTGACCCAAAGTTTCTACAGCGGGCTTAACATGGTCTTCTTCGCCAACAGAAACACCACCCGTAGTGATAATTAAATCGCAATCAAGTTTTAATTTTTCTAATGCCTGACAAGTAGCGTCAAAGGTATCTTTAATATTACCTAAATTCACAACTTCACAACCGAGATTGTTTAATAACGCCACCAAGGCATAGCGGTTAGAATTAAAAATTTGCCCCGCTTTCAATGTCTCTCCAGGTTCGACCAATTCATCTCCTGTGAAAAACACGCCCACCCTAATCTTATTAAATACTGCAAGTTTGTTCACCCCCACAGAAGCAGCCAATGCAATATCTTGTGGTTGCAATTGTCTGCCCTTGGGCAAAATGACATCGCCAGATTGAATGTCATTACCTTTTGGTCTAATATTTTCATTTAACGCAATCGGGCGATAAATTTCAATTTTCCCATTTTCAAGTAACTCACATTCTTCTTGCATAATCACTGTATTGGCGCCTTTTGGTATTGGCGCACCGGTAAATATACGTGCTGCACAACCCGCTGCCAAAGTACTTCCAGTGCTACCTGCGGGGATGCGGTCGGTAATCTCAAACGTTGTTCCACCGGTGGTATTTATTTGGTCTTGTTTAAGATTAATGGCATAACCATCCATCGCAGAATTGTCAAAACCAGGCACAAAGATGTCAGAACAAACATCAACAGCCAGAATTTTATTTAGCGCATCATCAAGTTCTATTAATTGAATATCATCAATAATTTGGGCTGAATTAATCAACAATTCTAAGGCTTCGTCAATAGAAAGTAGTGGCTGTGGTATTGTGTCACACCCACAATCAACTTGTTGATTGTTTATCATAATTTTTAGTGTTTTATTGGCCGTTTAATTGTATTATATAGGCTATACACACCAAGCTGAATAAGTATGAAAAACATTACCAAAAATGACATCACCGCTGTGATTCTTGCAGGCGGTCAAGCTGCTCGTATGGATCACCGAGACAAGGGGCTTGTTGTTTTTAAAGGCAAGCCTTTAATCGGCCATGTGCTTGATACTGTTCAAGCACAAGTGGCTCATGTCTTTATCAGTGCCAATCGCAATCTTAAAACGTACCAAGCATTTGCCGAGGTTGTTACAGACTCTCTGCCTGGATTTCAAGGGCCACTCGCCGGTGTGCTTTCAGCCTTAAACAAAACGACAACAAAATATTTACTGGTTGTGCCTTGTGATGGTCCATTTATCGACGTTCGCTTAATCGATAGACTGTTGGCATGTATGCAGCAATCGAATACAGACATTTGTGTGGCAACTGATGGCAAAAAAATGCACCCAACTTTTGCCCTGATTGATGCTAAGCTCAAAGACAATCTCAATGATTTTTTAACGCAGGGTCATCGTAAAATGGGTTTATGGATTAAGAATAATCATGCGCAAGAGGTTGACTTCTCAGACTGCAAAGAACTGTTTGTTAATCTAAATTCTGCCAAAGATTTTAATACTGCTTAACCCTATCTTGGTCGCTAGACTTAGCCTCAACCCATTTACCACCCTCTTCGCTCACTTCTTTTTTCCAAAAAGGTGCTTGGGTTTTTAAGAAATCCATGATAAATTCACAAGCATCAAAAGCATCTTTGCGGTGTTTGCTACTGGTAACAACCAACACAATTTGCTCATTAACAACCAAATCTCCTACTCGGTGAATAATGGTTGTATTGCCAATCTCCCAGCGTTTTTTTGCTTCGTCAACAATAGATTGAAGCGCTTTTTGCGTCATACCAGGATAATGTTCCAATGTCATTTTCTGAATGGGTGCATCATCCAAATCACGCACCAAACCAACAAAAGATACTATCGCACCAATATTGCCATCATTCGCTTGCGCTAAAGCAACCTCGGTTGATAAATCAAAATCCTCTTCTTGAACAACTATTTTATCCATGGCTTTATTATATTGCTATACAGCCGCTGTTGTCTGGTTATTTAATCTAGTAGCTCAAAAGCATTGATAACACTTTCAGCTACATCAACAATGCGCTTATTTTTATCCATTGCCATCTTGCGTAGGGATTGATAAGCCTCGTCTTCGCTAATGTCTTTATGTTGCATTAACAAACCTTTGGCTTTTTCAACAGCCTTGCGTTCTGAAAGTTGACTGCGCGTTGCATCCAACTCATCTTTCAATGCCTGAAACTCTCTGAATCTTGCCATTGCCACATCAATAATGGGTTGCACACGATTGGCTTCAAGTCCGTCAACAATATAAGCATTCACACCCGACTTAATGGCTGAACTTGCCATTTCAGAGCTTGACTCTTCGGCAAACATAACGATTGGCTTTGGTTTATTTTTGTTCACATCGGTTAAATTTGCAAACACTTCTTCATCAGGAATGTCTGCGTTCACAATCACCACATCTGCATGCGTCATTTCATTGCTGTTTTGTAAATTGGTGCTGTTGTCCATACGACAAATAACTTCGTGTCCTTGGTCTTGCAAGGCACGACGCAACATCGCTGAACGACCCGTATTTTCATCAACAAGGATGATTTTAAGTGCTGTATTCATACTCGGTATTATATAGTCCAAGCCAAACAAATATAGAACAACTAACAAGTCGTCATTCTTTTATTTAGACTGGATTTTTCTTCATGATATTTTGATTTTGTTTAATAAGACCATTGCGCAATATATTTAAAAACATTACAATCAGTAATTAAATATATTACGCAATAGCCTTTATTCATAAAAAAACCCCAGAAAAAAAGGGGAAATTTATATGAATTTTAAGGGGGATTTAGAAAGATTTACTGACACTAAACACGGTATTTTTCTCATTGTCTGTAGCGCTGTCGTCTTCGTTGGTCTTAGTAAAGCCTAAACCATAGTCTAAGCCACCATAAGATTTACCAAAGCTAAGTCCGTAAAGTTTGTAACCGTCATTATTACCCGTTGTATCAGAATATTTACCAAGCGTTAAAGCGACATCTACACCATCAATACTAGCACCATAACCACCTTCCACATAATCAGCTGCAGCGTCCTGACCACTATAATAAGTCAAACCAAAGTCACCATAAGATGCGCCAACATAAGCCTCTTTAAAATTAGCGGCGCCATTGTCTTTTGAATAGCGGTAATCAATATAACCCACTTCATAGCCAATACCACTCTCTAACTCGCCTGAGTAAGAACCATAATAATCAAACTCAGAACCGCCATCTGTACCAAGCGTAGAACCCCAAATACCGACTGCAAAGCCATTACCTGCATCCCAATCAAGTCCACCTTGGACAGCTTTTTTGTCATCAGATTGGGTTTTACCGCGCCATACATAATCACTCGCAAGCGTCACATTAGCGCTAATTGAAGATTGTGCTTCTGTGCTCTCGTTAGCAAAAGATACTGAACTCATTGTTAGTGTTAATCCAGCTGTTAATAATAATTTTTTTGTTGTATTTTTCATTTTTATTTCCTTATTTTTTATTTTAAATAACCAATTGCAAAATGCTTTTGGTTTGTTTCTAGGGTTACCTCATAATGGTGGATGATTAGCAAAATGACAAATTTTGTTATATTGGCTATTTTCTCAAGGTCTGTCCTAGCAGGGCTAAGACTGATTTTAGAAAATAGTCAAGATAGTGAAAGGTGGTATTTTGATGATTATTCAGCACTATGAGATAACCCTATCCTCTCTACTTAATTGTAAATTCTGGGTAAGCGTGTAATCCACACTCTGTAATGTCAACGCCTTCAGCTTCTTCAGCTTCTGAAACTCGTACACCCATGACAACTTTAATTAACAACCAAAGTACCATTGACGCACCGAAGACCCAGACAAAGATAGTTAAAGCACCCAACAATTGCCCCGTAAATGCAACCTCTGCATTAGTGAGTGGCACGGCCAATAAACCCCATAATCCGACCACGCCGTGCACAGAAATTGCACCCACTGGATCATCGATCTTAAATACCTTGTCTAAAGTTGAGATTGATAACACCACCAAGATTCCGCCAGCTGCACCAATTAAAGTTGCTCCTAAAGCACTTGGCGTATCAGGGCCCGCAGTAATCGCAACCAAACCAGCCAATGCGCCATTGAGCGCCATGGTTAAATCAGCTTTACCCCACAAAACTTTTACCAATAACAGCGCTGCAATAACGCCACCAGCTGCTGCTGCATTGGTATTTAAAAACACCATTGCGACTGCATTAGCGCTTTCTTTGCTTGCCATTGCTAATACCGAGCCACCATTAAAACCAAACCAACCCATCCATAAAATGAATGTGCCTAAGGTTGCTAAAGGCATGTTTGCGCCCATAATCGCATTCGACGAACCGTCTTTGTTGTATTTCCCCTTACGAGCACCAAGCACGATAACCCCTGCTAGTGCCGCTGCTGCGCCAGCCATGTGCACAATGCCTGAACCGGCAAAATCAGCGAAGCCATAATCAGCAAGCGTAAATAGCCCAAATACCGCTTCACCACCCCAAGTCCAAGCACCTTCTAATGGATAAATAATGGCAGTAAATACGAGTGCAAATGCAAAGAATGAAAATAATTTCATTCTTTCAGCGACTGCACCTGAAACAATACTCATTGCCGTTGCCACAAACACCACTTGGAAGAAGAAGTCTGCTGCATTTGAATACTTGTCACCTTGACCGCTAATACCGTCAAGCATAACGCCACCGCCATACATTAAATCGTAACCATAAACCATATAGGTTGTGCAAGCGATTGCAAACAACCCAACATTCTTGGTTAAGATTTCAGTGGTATTTTTAGTTCTAACCAGCCCTGCTTCCAACATTGAGAAGCCTGCCGCCATCCACATTACCAACGCACCCATGACTAAAAAGTAAAAAGTGTCGATGGCAAATTGTATTTCTATTAGTGTATTTTCCATTGCTGCCTCCTATAGCGCTTCTATATTGGTTTCACCCGTTCTAACGCGAATGACTTTTTCTAAGTTGGCGATAAAAATCTTACCATCACCGATTTTGCCTTCACCCTCAGACCTTGCTGCTACACTGATAATATCAATCACAGTGTTAAGCTGATCTTCTTTGATGGCAATTTCTAACTTAACTTTTGGCAGAAAATCCACCGTATATTCAGCACCACGATAAAGTTCTGTGTGTCCTTTTTGACGCCCAAAGCCTTTAACTTCTGTTGCTGTAATCCCTGAAACCCCTACATCATGTAGCGCTTCTCTAACTTCATCAAGCTTAAAGGGCTTGATGATTGCTATGACCATTTTCATTTAACTTTCTCCATTTGTTAAAACCAAAAAAGCCAGCCGCTGTATTCGCATAAATCCTATGCAAATACAACGACTGGCTTCTGTACCTTCTTGTGCTCTAACTTTGAGCTGACGAAAAAAAACGTTTATTTAAACTGCTTTTAATAAAAGCGCCTAAATAAACGTCAATGTTCTGTGTTAAATCCCATCTTCGGAAACTAACTGATGATTATTATAATCTAAATAAATAGTTTATAAATACCCTTTTTTATTCAACCATTGTTAAATACTCAATTTCTCGTAGTATTTCCACACCAAATTTTTCCGCTGCTTCAATCTTTTTTTGTCCAACATTCTCACCAATCACTAGGTAATCTGTCTTAGTACTAACGCTGCTTGCCACTTGTATACCAATAGATTTAGCATGTTTCTTCATGGCATCTCTTGAGCCACTCATCTTGCCAGTAAAAACAACTTTTTTGTCAAACAAAGCATGACTAAACTCACTTGCCTCATTTTGTAAAGGGGTTATTTCTAAATTAAACTTGTATTGTGCCAATAATTCAAACTCAGATTTAATGCTTTGTAATCCAGAAACAACCGCTTGTGCGGTGAGTTCGGCAAAACCTTCAATATTGGCAATGCTTTCTAAGTCCAATGTAAAGACATCACTCAAAGGGCAGGACCTCAATAGGTTTTCAGCATTACCCATGCCCAATCTAACCACACCAAAAGCTGCCAAAAAGCGCCAGTCCTCAATCTGCTGAGTAATTGATTTGGTGCGCTCGGCAATTAAATTTTCACTGGTCTTATCGCCAAAACCCATTTGCGTTAAATCATGATGCGTTAAGGTGTAAATTTGTGAAGTTTTGCGAATGCCGTGCGCATACAGTTTCTTAATCGTTGCAATGCCAAAACCATCGTTATTAGCCAATACTTTGAAAAAATATTCCATTCTACCAATAACTTGCGCTGGACATTCATTGTGATTAACGCACATCAGAAAATCAGACTCCCATTGCAATGTTTCGCCACAACTTGGGCAGTGTGTTGGAATATTAGGCGTTGCAGGCTTTAAAATTTTGTTAATTTTAGGAATCACCAAGCCAGAACGTGTCAACTCAATCACACTACCCACACCCAAACCTTGCGCTTTTACTAAGCCATAGTGATGTGCACTGGCACGGTTAATGGTAGCACCACTTAATAGCGTGGGGACCAGCTCTGCCACAGGCGTAATTTTTCCTGTGCGTCCTACTTGCGGGGTAACAGACAAGACCTCAACCTGCGCCTTGTCTTTGTTTTCTTTAAAAGCGATTTGCCAGCGGTGAAACTTTCTGTTCGCACCCATGTGCGTTTTTAATTCATCATTGGTAACTTCAAATACCACACCATCCACATCAAAATCTACTTCACTCAAAGCATCTTCCACAATCATATCAAACTGCGCTCTTAAACCCTCTATGCTGCCTACCCAATGTGGCAGTTGATTAAAAGGTACAAACAGCGCTGCTTCATCTTTTATCGCTTGCTTGGCTTTTTCATCTAAGGCTTTTTCTTTAATTAAGCTGGCTTGAAAATTACGGGGATATTCAAAGTCCATGGACAAATGCTTTTCAAAATAACTTTTTCTAACAACAATCTCACCCGCACCTTGTCCACGTTCGGCATTTTTATAAACTTGCAACCCCCTATCAAACACACGACTAATATCACTGCCTTTTTTGCCATCACCACGTGTGTAAAGACGCGTGCCGTCATCATAGCCAGCAAAACCGTCTAATTTTGGTGTGGCTTTAAGTTGGATAGTTTGAATGTCAAAATTGATTTCATGGGCAGACTTTAGAATGCGCTCCAACCACTTGTTGATTTCTTCTTGAGAATAGGCTTTATCAGTAGAAAGCATAATCTCTGGCAATAAAACTTTATCAGTAGAAAACCCCGCGCCTTCTGGCTCTATCGTCTGTAATAAGGGGTGTTTTGGTAATCTTTGTTTAAGCGCTGGCAAATAGACAAAATCATAGTCTTGATCACTAATGATAGGTTCGCCAGCACGATACCTAATATTGGCCAGTTCACAAAAGTCAGCCAACTGCTGGTCACTTAATGCCTCCACCAATATTTCTTGGTGGCGTATTTTGTCAATAACAGCTTGCGCTAAAGGCACTACTGGAATTTTTTAGCAATCTTACCCAAGAGCTCGTGACTAAATTCAATGGTTTCCTGCTGATTATTTTCCGCTAAATCATTAAAGGTTACTTCGCTTGTGTTGCTGCCAATCTGCTTAATAATAATTTGGTATGACTGTTTAATTGCATGCTCACCAAACAGACGTGAAACAATACCTTTGTCTTCCTTTTTAGCGGTACTAATATAAAAACTACCCTCTTTCACATCTTTGTCTTCAATATCAATATTTAATTCATTAAGCGCCCAACCAATATTTTCCCAAGTTTCATGCTTGTTTAAAGCAAACTTAAGTTTTGCATAACCGCCAATACCGTTCACCAATTCTACTTTTGTGATTTGTTGTTGTTTGGCATCAGTAATTTGCGCTCTTGCAGTCGCATGATCACCACCCAAATAAACCATAAAACGATAAAGCATCTCTGTTTCTAATGATTGGTCTTTAGGGCGAGCCTGCCAAATGGTATTTTCACTATCACCACCTTCATTGGTAATGACTTCTTCCATAGAATTTAAAGTGAAATGAACTTCAGTTTGCTTACCACCCTCTGTTGGCTCAATTCTGATTCTATATTTATCAATAATTGGCAATGCATATCTGGCCTTCATGGCTTTTTTCAACATTGCACGAATTAGACCCACTGACTGATCAGGGATTTCAGGGTGATTTTCTAAGAAATCTGTTTCCATAACACCAATCTTCTTGTCACTTCTTTTGATTGCAAACCCATGTGATTTAAAAAAGCTTCTTGCTAAATTCCATACCTCTTCCACCCCTTTGTTAACCACCAACCAACGTAGTGCACCTGCTCTTTTAACTTTAACGTTTGCAGAACCGCCAACAACACTCGCTGCTTTTTTATTGGCAACATCATCTTTAGAAAAACCAATAGTGTCTTCTTGAATGTTTGTAACGTACTCACTTAGCTTAAATGCGTTTTGTGAATTAGGCTTGGTTAAATCTGGCGGCACCTCCAAAGAAGTGACTGTTTTATTCGCGTAATATTGAATATTTCTTTCGCCCAATTTGCTATTGTTTGTTTGTTTTTGTTTCTCACCAAATGAAAAACAGCCAACTAAAGAAAATGCAAACAGTGTAACTATTATTGTTTTTATCATTATATAAGTCCTAGGTTAGATAAATCTTGCTCTAATATTGTTTGGTACTGCGCCGATAATTTTGTCAATGGTAAGCGAATGCCGCTCTCACATTTGCCCATTTTGTGCATCGCCCACTTAACCGGAATTGGGTTTGACTCAATAAATAAATGTTGATGTAAATCATATAACGTTGCATTAATGCTTTCAGCTAATTTTCTGTCTTCATTAAAAGCCGCCTGATAAGCATTGGACACCTCTGCTGGGGCTACATTCGCACTCACCGAAATACCCCCATGTCCACCCATTAAAATAAATTCAACCGCTGTCGCATCATCGCCACTATACAACAAAAAATCTTTTGGGCAACCGTCAATCAGTGCTTGTGCAACTTGCAAATCTCCAGTTGCATCTTTAATGCCAATAATATTGTCAATCGCTGACAAGCGAATCGCTGTTTCTGGCAACAAGTCCACCGCTGTTCTGCCTGGAACATTGTACAAAATTTGGTCAATATCAACCGCATTGGCAATGGTTTTGTAATGCTGATACAAACCCTCTTGTGTTGGCTTGTTGTAATAAGGCGTTACCAAAAGTGCCGCATCTGCGCCTAAATCTTTAGCCGCTTGCGTGAGTTCAATTGCTTCAGCAGTAGAATTGGCACCTGTGCCAGCGACAACTGCAATTCGCCCTTTGGCAAAGGCGATGGTTTTGCGCATCACTTCAATATGCTCATCTTGATTAAGCGTTGCACTCTCGCCTGTTGTTCCCATAGAAATAATCGCTTTAGTGCCGTTTTCAATATGAAACTCAACCAAATTTGCCAGTGCGTCAAAATCCACTGAGCCATCTTTAAGCATCGGAGTAATTAAGGCAACCATAGCGCCTGTTAATGAGTGTTGAATACGCATTGTGCTATTATATAGCCCAAGATGAATAAATATAGAAAAAATTTTCTTATACCAATCACCAAAAATAAGTGCAATAAATAGTGCCTATGCTTTATTTGTTTTTGAGGGTTTTATAACACCTAGATACTTATTGCTATCTTGGTGTTATAAAATTCTTAAAAACTATAAATGATGGGTGCTATTTTTGTACTTATTTTTGGTGATTGGTATTACCCTAAAAAACAAAAAAACCCGCTCAATACTGAGCGGGTTTTTATATTTAACGATAATTTATAAACTACAAATTATAGCCAATTTCCTCATGAGCACTGATATCCAATCCTTGTTGCTCTTCCTCTGGGCTAACCCTTAAGTCAACCATCAACCCAACCACTTTAAGAATAATATAAGTCGCAACTGCTGTATAAACAAAGGTTGCCAATATACCAATAAGTTGCACGCCAAGCTGCGAAGCAATTGTCATACCCTCAGCCAAGCCTTGTCCACTGAACAATCCCAACTCACTTGAAGCGAATATACCTGCTAAAAACGTACCCAAAATACCGCCCACACCATGCACGGGGAAAACGTCTAAAGAGTCGTCAATTTTTAATTTTTGTTTAATAATAATTACCATATTAAAACAAACAATACCCGCAGTAAAGCCTATCACCAATGCACCCGCAGGGCCAACAAAACCTGAAGCTGGGGTAATGGTACCTAAGCCAGCAATAATGCCTGTTACCATGCCTAAAGCAGTTGGTTTGCCAAACTTAATCCACTCATAAAGCATCCAAGTAATGGCACCAGTCGCAGCCGATATATGGGTAACCAGCATTGCCATCGCCGCATCGCCATTCGCCGCTAATGCAGAGCCGCCATTAAAGCCAAACCAACCCACCCAAAGCATACCCGCGCCGGTAATTACCATGGTCATATTATGTGGCGGTAAAGGTTTTTTGCCAAAACCCTTACGTGGCCCTATCACTATTGCCGCTACCAAAGCAGCAACACCTGCGGTAATATGTACCACGGTGCCGCCAGCAAAATCTAATAAACCCATTTCTTGTAGCCAACCGCCACCCCATACCCAATGGGTAATGGGTGCATAAACCACAATCAGCCAAAAAGCACTAAACAGCAGTACCGCTGAAAACCGCATGCGTTCAGCAAAACCACCAACAATCAATGCTGGGGTAATAATGGCAAATGTCATTTGGAAAAGTGCAAACAAACTTTCGGGAATATCGCCACTCAGCGAGCCCTCCAAAACACCTGAAAGCATAAACTTAGACAAGCCACCAAAATACCCATTACCATCGGCAAAGGCAATTGAATAGCCCGCCACCAACCATAATACTGAAGCAATACCCGCAATGGCAAAACATTGCATCAATACCGATAAAATATTTTTACTACGAACCAAGCCACCATAAAAAAGCGCTAAACCCGGTAAAGTCATAAATAACACCAACGCTGTTGAGGTTAAAATCCACGAAGTATTTGCACCATCTAAACCGCTGTTACCTTGCGCAAAAACACCCATTGGCACTAAAGCCAATATCATTAATAATTGTTTCATTTTTTACCTCTGTTAAAGTGCATCTTGATCCATTTCGCCTGTGCGAATACGAATCACTTTTTCTAAATTAGTGACAAAAATCTTGCCATCGCCAACCTTGCCAGAATTGGCAACACTGCTAATCGCAGCAATCACGCTATCGAGTTCAGATGCGCTGACTGCAATTTCTAATTTAATCTTTGGTAAAAAATCTACTTGATATTCTGCACCACGATACAACTCGGTGTGCCCTTTTTGACGACCAAAGCCTTTGACTTCAGTCACGGTGATGCCTGAGATACCCACTTCAGAAAGCGCCTCTCTCACGTCATCTAATTTGTGCGGTCTCAAAATTGCCGTTACAAATTTCATATTTTTCTCCTGTGTTTGAAAATAGAAAACCCATCGTTAGGGCTTGTAAAGCGACAATGCTTGAGTGGACGATTTGTGCGCCATTGCACAATCGGTCAAATTTCATTATAGAAACAAAACTTAAAAAAAGCAAATTGAGAAGCCGGGCTTCTCAATTTGGCTTCTTATTTTTTGAGTAAATCGGCGCGTTTTTTCTGCGTGTTTTTGTTGGCTTGTTCTGTGCGCCAAGCATCAATTTTTGCTTGATGGCCACTTAACAAAACTTCGGGCACACTCTGCCCGTCAATAGTTTCCGGACGTGTATAGTGCGGATAATCTAACAAACCATTGGCAAATGAATCACACAGGGAGTCCTGATTACCTAACACCCCTGAAAGCTGGCGACTAACCGCATCAATCAGCACCATTGCACCCAGCTCACCGCCGCTGATGACATAGTCGCCAATGGATATTTCTTTGTCCACATCATGCTCAATCACACGCTCATCCACGCCTTCATAACGCCCGCATAATAAAGTCAATGATTCAAGCTGAGAAAGTTCAAGAGCTAATTTATGGTTGAGTTTTTCCCCTTGTGGGGATAGATAAATAACACTTGTATTTGGATTTTTTTGCTTGATTTTTTTAATACAATCACGAATTGGCTTGACTTGCATCACCATGCCTGCGCCACCGCCATACGGCGCATCATCGATATTACGATATTTGTTGCCTGAAAATTCTCGCAGTTGCCAAGTGTTAATCGATAATAGCGATTTTTTAATGCCACGGGCAATCACCCCTTCCTCTTTGATTGCACGAAACATTTCAGGGAACAGCGTGATGACATCAAAGCGTAGCATCAGTGCAATATATTTTTCAACAATTGATAATAAATTTTGGACAAATCTTCTAAATCTTGCACGTTAACACACTCGTCAACTTGGTGAATGGTTGCGTTGAGTGGGCCCAACTCTACCACTTGCGCGGCTAATATTGGCGCAATAAAACGCCCATCAGAAGTGCCGCCCGAAGTGGACAACGCACTCTCAAACCTTTTAACACTTTTAATGGCGTCCACACAAGCATTCACCAAATCGCCTTTTGGCGTTAAAAATGGGGTGCCTGAGTGCTCCCAATCAAGCGTGTATTCAAAATTGTGTTTGTCTAAAATTTCCAAAACGCTTTGCTGTAAACCTTCATGCGTGGATTCAGTTGAGTAGCGAAAATTAAACACCACTTCCATCGTGCCAGGAATGACATTCGTCACGCCAGTACCAGCATTAATATTGGATATTTGAAAACTGGTTTTTGGGAAATATTCATTGCCCTCATCCCAAGCGGCATCACACAACTCATCGAGTGCACTCATGGCTAAATGAATCGGGTTATTTGCCAAATGTGGGTAAGCAATATGTCCTTGTTTGCCAATGATGGTTAACCGACCATTGAGTGAACCACGTCGTCCATTTTTAATTACATCACCCACCTGCTTACTTGACGATGGCTCACCCACCAGACAATAATCCACATTTTGATTTTGTGCTTTTAAATGCTCACAGACTTTAACCGTACCATCAATTGCAGGACCTTCCTCATCAGCAGTAATTAAAAAGCCAATGCTGCCCTTATGCGCTGGAAAATCTGCAATAAAGCGCTCAGTTGCAACCACCATCGCCGCCAACGAACCTTTCATGTCCGCCGCACCTCTGCCATACAGCATCCCGTCAATTACCGTTGGATTAAATGGATCCGTCTGCCAATCGCCACCAACAGGTACAACATCGGTATGCCCTGCAAAAACAAACACTGGCGAATTGTCATTGTTGCCCCGTATCGCCCAAAAATTATCCACCTCACCAAACTTTAAATCCTTAATTTCAAAACCAATTTTCTTTAATCTGTCTATCATTAATCGTTGACAACCTTTATCGTTAGGCGTTAACGAATCAATGGCAATTAAATCTTTGGCGAGTTGTAGTGTTGGACTTGTCATAGTTTTAATTTTACCGTTGGATTGTCTTTGATATCAATGACTTGACTAACAACTTCAATATCATCTGTTTGCCGCATGGCAGCACCCGATTGACTCAAGCGCACCACCGCCAATACTTTTGCAGATTGCGACAACGTTTTACTTGGCATTACTGAGTTTTCATCTGTCAGTATTACCACGCCTTTAAAATTTTTAAGTTTAATTTTTTGGATGGCAATTGGCATTGGTCTGCCCTGCGCGGCTTTCACATAAACCATTAAATAATGATTTTGGTATTGTGCCTGATGCAAGCGCTCAGACAAAGTAATCTCAATCCTTACTTGATGTTGTTCTGATGCATCCCCAATTGAGACGCCGGGCGTCTCAATTGTCTCGGTTAATATTTGTGACAATTCAAATAATCTTTGTTGTAGTGCTGCTTTTTCCGCACTGCCTTCAGGCAACAAAGCATGTGTTCTTTGCCAAAGCTTTTGTGCCAAATCTAGTTGCTGTGCGCCCACAGCAATCCAGCCTGCCAAATTGAGTGCATTGGGCTCATTTGGGTCAATCTCTAAGGCTTCACGCACCAAAGTAGAAACACGCCCTGTAAACTGATTGTCTTGTGCAATCGCCAAGGTTGAGGCGTATTCAACCAGCAATTCTACATTGTTCCCATCCAGTTGATAAGCCTGTTCATAAGCCGCTAAAGAGGCTTTGATATCATCCATTTCAAATGATGCCAAGCCCAACATACGCCACGCTTTTGCATCATCGGGTTGTTCTGCCACACGCTGTTTGATTTTTACAATACTCTGCTCTAATGTTGGTGCTTCCTGCGCTTGTGCGGTAACAATGCTGTCTGCACTCAGTGCTTGATATATCAACACAGAAGCCCCCGACAGAAACGCCACAATTAACACAATCAAACCTATGGAAACACTTTGTCCGCTAGTGTTTACAGCACTGTTGGTTTGTGTAATCTCAACACTTAACGTTTGTGCAATTTCATCTTTTGCCTGCTCAAAAACCTGCTCATCAATCAAGTTCCCTTGCAAATCTTGTTCTAATTCTTTTTGTCTTTGTCTGCCCAGTGCAATGTTAGAGGTTTCCAAATCCAAAGCATTGGTTTTTAGTGGACGATACAAAAACCAAATCAACCACAACACTGAGACCACCAACATTAAGCCAAACCACAAATACAAACTCATACGCTTGTCCTCACTTTAAGCCGATATCTTCTGTCAAACGCCGCCAGTAACGCCCCCAGTGTAATCAAAAGCCCACCCAGCCAAATCCATCTAATCAATGGCTTGTAATACAGTCTTAAACTCCATGCGCCATTACCCAAATCTTCGCCTAAGGCAACATAAATATCTCGATAAAACGAAGGGTCAATGGCCGCTTCTGTCATGGGCATACCTGTTGTGTATTGGCGCTTCTCAGGGGCTAAAGTATCCACTTTCTCACCTTCGTAGGCCACTTCAACCACGCCTTTATGCCCTGTATAGTTTTGCCCACTAAAGTCCTCAACGCCTTTAAAAGTAAAGCCGTAACCCTCGATTTCTACAGTTTGATTTAAGGTCATCTTGATGTCTTTTTCCACCCCATACTGAGTGGTCACTGTTGCGCCCAGCAAGAACACGCCAATACCAATATGCGCCAATACCATGCCTAAGAAAGCACCACTCATCTTGCTTTTTTTAATCACTCTTTGTGCTAATAATAGCAATGAATGTAACAACACCCAAGCAAACAAAAACACTGCCAATACTACTGAAAGATTGTCGTTTGATAAATACACAATCAATGCGATCATCGCAGCCACAAACGCCGTGTGTATCGTCGCATCAACCAATCTGTCTGCACGGTCTTTTTTCCAGCGCAAAAATCCACCAATTGCCATCACCAAGACAGCTGGCACCATAATGGGAATAAACACCGCATCAAAATACGGCGCGCCCACTGAGATTTTGCCCAAATTCAATGAATCCAACAACAATGGATACAAGGTGCCTAAAAACACGCTCAACGTTGCTGCCACTAACAAAATATTATTCATCAGCAAGCCACTTTCTCTGGATAAAGGTGAAAATTGATTGCTACTACGCATCAAATTGGCGCGCCATGCGTATAAACCCAATGAGCCGCCAACCACAATCATTAAAAAGATTAAAATAAACAGTCCTCTTTCAGGGTCACTGGCAAAGGAATGTACCGAGGTTAAAATGCCTGAACGTACCAAGAAAGTACCCAACAAACTCAAAGAAAAACCTGAAATTGCCAACAACACCGTCCAATGTTTAAATGCCCCACGTTTTTCACTCACACTCAGTGAATGCACCAAAGCCGTTGCCACTAGCCACGGCATAAACGAGGCGTTTTCTACGGGGTCCCAAAACCACCAGCCGCCCCAGCCAAGCTCATAATAAGCCCACCAAGAGCCCAATACAATGCCAAAGGTTAAAAATGCCCAAGCCACCAACGTCCACGGACGTGACCAGCGTAGCCAAGTAGAATCCAGCTGCCCACGAATCAGCGATGACAACACAAAGGCAAATGGCACTGCCATCCCTACATAACCCATATACAACATTGGCGGATGAATAATCAAGCCAAAATCTTGCAACAAAGGATTGAGCTCACGCCCCTGCGTGGGCACAATATCCAAACGCTCAAAAGGATTAGAAGTCAGCAACAAAAACAACAAAAAGCCAATACTCACCAAGCCCAAAATAATCAAAATATGATTTAAAACTTCACTCGGCAAACGCTTAGAAAAAACAGAAACTGCCACCGTCCAAGCCGACAATATCAATGCCCATAACAACAAGGAACCTTCGTGTGCGCCCCAAACAGCCGACATCTTAAACAACTCAGGCAAATTTGTATTTGAATTACTGGCAACATACTTCACCGAAAAATCATCCACTAAAAATGCATTCATCAATACCGCAAACGACACCGCAATCCAAAAAAACTGCATCCACACCAAAGGTCGGCTAAGTTGCATCAAAGCCACCGAGCCACGCCATATGCCCACACCAGGTAATAGCACCTGCAAAACAGCCGCCATTAAAGAAAGAATTAACGCAAAATGTCCAATTTCAACTAACATATCATTATTTATCCAAAAAGGTCTATTATTTTATCTAATCCGCTGATATTAATGACAATATCTGCTTGCTCAGCCACAATCGCTTTCGCATGATAAGCCACCGACAAACCGGCTACTGCCATCATCGCCAAATCATTCGCACCATCACCCACCACAATTGCCTGAGCCGATGATGATTGCGTTTGCATACATAATTGGGCAACAAACTCAGCCTTAGTCGCAGCATTGACAATATCGCCATCCACCTTACCCGTTAGCTGATTGTCCGTAATCGCCAAAGTATTGGCATGGTTATGATCCAAGCCAATATCTTGCGCCAAGCGCTGGGTAAAGTAGGTAAACCCACCTGAGACAACTGCCGTTGTTATGCCACGTGTTTTTAAAAATTGCACCAATTCCCTGCCTCCAGGATTCACCCCCAAACGCTCAGTATAAACACGACCCAACACCGACTCATCCAAACCCTTGAGCAAAGCAACACGCTCCACCAAAGACGCATTAAAATCCAGCTCACCCTGCATGGCACGCTCGGTAATCGCAGCGACCTGTGGCTTCAAATTAGCAAAATCCGCAATCTCATCAATGCACTCAATATTAATCAAGGTTGAATCCATGTCACTGACAAACACCTTCGCCTGAGCAAAATCAAACGCTGGCAAATAATTAATATCCACACCCAGCGCCTCACGCAAAGGCGCGATATCAATTTGCTCATCCACCACAAAACGAAAATGCGTTGCCTTGGTCTCAAACCCCACACCAACAGCATCTGCCATTTTCTTGGCAATAACTAAATCTTGCGTGTGTAGGACAATTGTGTTCATCGTATTCATTGATGGGGAATTTTACCCAATTGAGCGAAGCAATAACACCACAATACTACAAATGATGTGGGTGTATTGTCGGAGTGGCAAAGGTTATTAAAAAATGATAAGCCTCGCTATACAGTGGCAAGTTTAAAAAAATCAAAAGCAAAACATCCAGTTATTAGGTATGCTAATCACACATAAAAAAATAATAGCACAATGAAACAAAAAGCACTCTTTATCGGCCTTGGCACAATGGGCTACCACATGGCAGGACATTTATCAAAAAACACAGACATCGAGCTGTCGGTATTCAACCGCACAACAGAAAAAGTAAAAAAATGGCAAAGCGAATTTAAAGGCGATACCGTTAGCTCCCCAAAAGAGGAAGTTAATAATTTTGACATTATTATCTTATGCGCTGGGCGTGACGAAGACATGCGAGAGATATTTTTTGACCCAGAGATTGGCATCGCCAGTAACATCAAACCAGGTGCAATAGTGATTGACCATACAACTCTGTCTTATGAGATGACTTTAAAGCTTGCAACACAGCTCGAAAAAAATAATGTAGCGTTTGTTGACGCGCCTGTTAGTGGGGGTGAAATTGGTGCACAAAATGGGGTGCTGTCGATTATGGCAGGGGGCAAAGAAAGCACCATTAATCAACTAAAACCCTTATTAAACTTTTACGCCAAAAATATTACCTTAATGGGTGATGTTGGCACAGGGCAACTTACCAAAATGGCCAACCAAATATGTGTTACTGGGGTTTTACAAGGCTTGTCAGAAGCACTTATTTTTGCTGAAAGTAATGATTTAGATGCCGACAAATTATTAAGCGCCATCTCTGGCGGTGCGGCAGGTTCTTGGCAAATGGACAACAGACTTAAAACCATGCATCAACGAGCGTTTGATTTTGGTTTTGCCATTAAGTGGATGATTAAAGATTTGAGTTACGCCCTAAATAAGGCAAAAGCCAATCAGTTAGATTTAGCATTCACCCAAAAAGTATATAAGCAATACCAAGATTTGAGCAACAAAGGTTGTGCAAACTTCGACACTTCAGCATTGATTTTAAGTAAAGAAAAAAATTAATATTTGCAACTTTTTACAAAGAATTTTGGAAGACGTAAAAAAAAACCCAGTTTTTAAACTGGGTTTTTTTTGAAATTTTGCAAGTATTTTTTGATTTTACAAGGCAGATTTTTAAAAGATGATTGCGCATAGATAAACTATGTAATTGAATCTTTTAAAAATCTAACGCCGAAAAATCAAAAAAGACGCAGAAAAATTTGGTGCGGAAGGAGAGACTCGAACTCTCACGTCTTACGACACTGGAACCTAAATCCAGCGTGTCTACCAATTCCACCACTCCCGCTTGGAAGTGAGCATTATACCGAAATAGAATTTTTTGTAGAGACCTTTGTGTGTGTTAGAATGCAAACTTTATAATTAGAAAAAGGAAAGAAAAATGACAGCAGGTAATGCAGTAATGGCAATAATGGGCATGATGGTGATGGTTTCGTTGCTGTTAGGGGCGAGTATCAGCCCTTATATGGTGAATGAAAATTGGTTATGGTTGGCTGCTTTTGTTGGCTTTATGTCATTTCAATCAGCATTTACGGGTTTTTGTCCAGCCGCAAAAGTGGTTAAAGCCTTAGGTGCTAAGTAATAGTGCCAAATAATAGCGTTAAGTAACAACACAAAGTTAGTACACTAAACATTAAAAAGGGTCTTAAACGACCCTTTTTAATGTTTGGTGTATTGTTTAAAGGGATACTACTTGGTACCTCTGATTTTCTTAAGTGCGCTAGAACAAGTAAATGTTGGCGCTTAAGTGTCAAACCAGTTGAGTTTCTCTCTCAACTTAACTACCTCGCCCACAATAATCAGTGTGGGTGCACGAATGGCTTTGTCTGCCACTACGTCAGGAAGCTCTGCCAAGGTGGTGGTGTGGACTTTGTGCTCTGGTGTGGTGCCCTTTTCCACCAAGGCAAGGGGCATATCACCACGCATACCGTGTGCTTGTAGTTGCTCTGAAAGGTGTTGCGCGCCTTTGAGTGCCATGTAAAAAACAATGGTTTGTTGTTCAACGGCTAACTCATCCCAAGGCAAATTCATGGTGTCGTCTTTCAAATGCCCTGTGACAAAACGACAAGATTGTGAGTAGTCCCTGTGTGTGAGTGGAATGCCTGAATAAGTGGAACAACCCGAAGCCGCAGTAATACCAGGCACTACTTGAAATGGCACGCCATTTTCTGCCAGCGTTTCAATCTCTTCGCCACCGCGCCCGAAAATAAACGGGTCACCGCCTTTGAGGCGACAAACACGTCTGCCTTGTTTGGCCAAATCTACCAACAATTGGTTAATATCCCCTTGTGGCACACTGTGATTATGACATTCCTTACCCACATAAATCAACTCAGCATCACGCCTAACCAACTCCATGACTTCATCCGAGACTAGGCGATCGTGCAAAATGACATCAGCTTGCTGCATAAGACGTAGTGCTTTAAAAGTTAACAAATCTGGGTCACCTGGACCACCACCAACTAAATAAACTTCACCCATTTCACTATCAGCACTGCTATCAAGTTGCGCTTGCAAGTCTTGCTTGGCTTCGTCAGCTTTACCGGCAAACACTTTTTCTGCCACAACGCCTGAAAAGGCTTTTTCCCAAAAATAACGCCTGTCTTCAATATTGCTAAATTTGGCTTTTACTTGCGCTCTAAAACTGCCTGCCAATTCTGCCAACTTGCCATAGGCATTTGGAATGGTGCTTTCCAGTTTGGCGCGAATTAGTCGTGCTAATACAGGGGCTTTTCCTGCGGATGAAATGGCGATGACAATTGGGCTTCTATCAACAATAGAAGGAATCACAAAACTGCATAAATCAGGTGCATCCACCACATTCACGGGAATATTGGCTGTCTTTGCTAAGCCAGAGACTTCTGCATTTAGCACCTTGTCATCTGTAGCCGAAACAATTAACACTTGTGCGTTAATATCGCTGGACTCAAAGTCTTTTTGTGTGGCTGTGATTGTGCCCTCTTCTGCTAACTGACTGATGCCATCACAAAACGCTCTGGAAACACAATGCACTTGTGCATTAGCTTTTAACAGCAATTTGATTTTACGATAAGCGATATCGCCACCGCCTATAACCAAACAAGGTTTTTGTGTGATATCAATAAAAATTGGTAAATAATTCATAGGGCTTATTATAATGTGTTGAAGTTTAAAAAAATAGATTGTTATGCCAAACAAGCACCATACTTGCTCTTTTTCACATTTAATTCTAAGCGGTCGCTGTGGTTGCGAGTTTGCTGCCAAAGATTGTGTGGCTGAAAAAGAATTTGGCGTCTGTTTAAATGAAAACGTAGCAAACGACTGTCAATCACTCTACCACCAACTAAGAGAGAACAGTGATTTTGTCTTAAAATCACACCATCAATCAAGCTTATCAGTGAGTCAACAATCAAAAATTAAAATGGGTGGCTTGCTTGCCTTGCAAGAGATTGTAACCCATTCATCAGCCGATTCAATTGAGAATATCAACAAATTGGTTGATGTGGTTAAGCAAGAATATAAGGGATTTCACAAAATCCCATTTTCTCAGTTAATGCCAAAGATTGCCAAGTTTAAATTTAGAACTCGATAACAATTGAGAAGCCCGGCGTCTCAATTGTTAAAAAGTGTCTGTTTAATGAGTGGGATGGTAATATTGGTTTTTTGCTGCAGTGACGCTTCTTCCAATTGTGCAATTGCATCAAGCAATACACTTAAATCTCTTGAATGATATTTAAACAAGTAGGCATATATCTTGCTGTCAATACGAATATTTTTGTCTGTCATTTTATTTTCTAAAATGCTTATTTTTTGTGCATCACTCAAGTTTTCAAGTGTGAAATTAAGCGCCAATGAAAATCTGGTTTTTAAGTCTTTTAATAAGTCTAATTCCTTCACTGGGCTTTGCGTGCTGACAATGAGTTTGGTTTGTGTGTGTTTGATTTGATTGTATAAATCAAACAATTCTTGCTGCTGCACGTCGTTTGCAGCTTCAATATTATCAATGCATACCCAATCAGAATCATGCAATTGCGCAATAAAACCCTCAGGTAACTCTTCTTGAATGTCAATATAAACAGCGTTCAGCCGCTGATCCATTGCTGCAAACACACAGCCTTGCAAGAGATGGGTTTTACCACTAGATTTATCGCCAGACACCACTACCACACTGTGATTATTATCACTAAACAAGGTGTTAATAAAAGTTAAAATTTGGGTGTTTTTATCGCCAATGAAATTGTGCAGTCGCATTTTTGCATTCAACAGCACAGGCAGAGAAAGCTGCTTCATCTTTGTTTTTTCTTCTCTTGAGAAATAACTTTTTCAGACCATATCCAAACATAATCAGCACCACTCAAAACAGTGGAAGTGGCAACAATAACAAACAAAGCCGTATTCCATTCAGAAAGCATTGGATAGAGTTTTGTTGTTACCAAAAATAACACCAATAAAATTTGCAGGGCAGTATTAATCTTTGATAATTTTGATGGAATCAGTAATGTGTTGTCAGACTCTTCACTGCCCATAAAACTGCCCATAGTGCCTGAAACAATCATTAAATCTCTAATAAAAATTAACAGTAGCAACCACAAAGGCAGCAAACCGATGATACTTAAAGTAATAAAACTACTGACCAATAATAATTTATCAGCGGCCGGATCAAGAATAGAGCCAAGTCTGCTTTGGTATGAAAAACGCTTGGCAATCCAGCCATCTAAAGCATCGGTAATGCCAGCGATGAAAAATAGCACCAATGCCAAAAAAAATTCATTATTTAACAAAGCTAAAACCACAGGGACTGTTAAAATAATGCGTAAAATTGACAGCGCGTTTGGTAAGGAAGAAAAGCTCATTTATCTGCGTTAGAAATAATTAAAAAGTAATCAAATTATACGGAAAAAAATCTATGTCATCATTGACTTACCAAGACTCTGGCGTTGATATCAGCAAAGGCAATGACCTTATCGAGCAAATTAAACCCATTGCAAAGTCCACCACCAGAGAAGGTGTGTTGGCAGGGTTGGGTGGTTTTGGCGCGATGTTTGAACTGCCAATTCACAAATATAAGAACCCTGTTTTAATTTCTGGCACCGATGGTGTTGGCACCAAGCTTAAAGTTGCTGAAATGTTAAATAAACATGACAGTATCGGTATTGACTTGGTGGCAATGTGTGTGAACGATTTAATTGTGCAGGGCGCAGAGCCTTTGTTCTTTTTAGATTATTATGCCACTGGCAAACTCAACACTGATATTGCGGTTTCTGTGATTTCAGGCATTGGCGAAGGTTGTAAGCAATCAGGTTGTGCACTGATTGGCGGTGAAACTGCTGAAATGCCTGGTATGTATGCAGGAGAAGACTACGATTTGGCAGGCTTTTGTGTTGGTATTGCCGACAAGGACAAGGTGATTGACGGTAGCAAAGTCAACAATGGCGACCATATTATTGCACTAGGCTCTTCAGGGCCACACTCTAATGGCTATTCACTGATTCGTAAAGTGTTGGAACGGGCAACCCCTAATGAAACGCAACTACAACAATTGATTGAGCCAACCAAAATTTATGTGAAATCCGTTTTATCTTTACTTGAAAAGCATTCGGTTCACGCCATCTCACACATTACGGGTGGTGGCTTGTTGGAAAACATCCCAAGAGTATTGCCTGATAACTTGGCCGCAAAATTAGACAAAAACTCATGGCAGATGCCTGAAATCTTTCAATTCTTACAAGACAATGGCAATATCGACATCACAGAAATGTATCGTGTCTTTAATTGCGGTGTGGGCATGGTGCTTGTAGTGAATGCTGAGCAAAGTGCAGACGCCATCAAACACTTAGAGGCGCAAGGCGAAAAAGCCTGGTTGATTGGTGAAATTGTGCAAAACAACGGTGAGCAAGTCATCATCTAAGAGTGGCTTTTCACCACCTTGCAAATTTAAAAAAATAAGTTATAGTCTTTGCTATGACCTATTTTTTTAAATTCACAATCCAATAAAAAATTATCTCTTAGAATAGTATGCAAAAAAAATCTGCCAATATTGTTGTACTGATTTCAGGTTCGGGCTCCAACCTGCAATCTATTATTGATAATGCTGATAGCATCGGTGTCAAAATCCAATCTGTAATTAGCAACAAAGCCAATGCTTTTGGTTTAGAACGCGCCAAAAATGCAGGTATCAATACCCAAGTGATTGAACACACAGATTTTGCATCGCGTAAAGATTTTGACCATACTTTAATAAACCATATCAATACCTTTAATCCAGATTTAATCATACTGGCGGGCTTTATGCGTATTTTGTCTGCAGATTTTATTGATACTTTTGCCGGTAAAATTCTCAACATTCATCCTGCACTTTTACCAAAATACAAAGGTTTAAACACGCATCAACGTGCACTTGATGCAGGCGACTCTAAGGCTGGTGCCAGTGTGCATTTTGTCACCAATGAGTTAGATTCAGGTGAGGTTATATTACAAAAATCCGTCGCTATTGATGCGAATGATAATGCAGCAACCCTAGCAAAGAAAGTATTAAAACAAGAACATATTCTTTACCCTGAAGCGATTAAAAAGGTTTTGCAAGGATGAGATTTTTATTCTTACTTTTTTTGTCTTTGTGCACGTCAGTACTCGCGCTTAAGCCGCATACAGCAAGTTATACATTATTAACATCGGATTTTGAAGTGGGTAAAGAAACACGCAAATTGTACCAAGAAAAAAATGTATATTACTACACTGCTCACGCAAAAACGGTAGGCTTGGCCAGTTTGATTAAGGACTACGAAATACAATCAAAATCAATGTTTGTTATTGATCAATTTGGGCTGCATTCAAAACACTACAAAAACTTTGAGCGTGATGGCAGCAAGGTGAAAAAAGATTTCAATGTGTACCCAAAAAATAGACAAGTAGATTCGCTTAACCGATTACTTGCAATTAGCCACGGCTTGGAAAGAAACCCAGAGCAAAACAAGTTTTATTTATTGGTGCATGACGGTAGAGTAGCAGAAAAACAAGTTTATCAGCAAGTGCCTAGTGGGAGTGATAATTTAATTAAAGTCATTAGCAAAGAGAGAAACCTAAGCGCTTATTTTGCCAGAGACCGACACTACCTACCAGTCTTGGTACATCGTGACAATTTCACCTACAAACTCGACAGCATTCAATTTGATTAAAGATTTATAATGTCTTATATCGTGGTGCTATTTGTGTTGATTATGATGCTATATACTAAATAGTCTGACCTAAATAAAGCCTATTTGTTTAACACTTGTTGTAGATACTGCCCTGTGTAAGAGTGTGCCACTTGTGCCACTTCTTCCGGTGTACCGCTTGCAATAATATCACCTCCTTTATTACCACCTTCAGGCCCTAAATCGATAATCCAATCAGCGGTTTTAATCACATCTAAATTGTGTTCAATAATCACAATGGTGTTGTCGCGATCACGCAGGCGATTAATCACGGATAATAATTGTTTAATATCGTGAAAATGCAAACCCGTGGTTGGTTCATCAAGAATATACAGGGTGTTACCAGTATCTAACTTGGATAACTCTTTGGCGAGTTTAATGCGTTGCGCTTCACCGCCTGATAAAGTCGTTGCATTTTGCCCTAAGGTAATATAAGACAAACCCACATCCATTAAAGTTTGCAATTTTTGTTTGATTTTTGGAATGGCTTCAAAAAACACAAGTGCAATTTCAACCGTCATATCCAATACTTGCGCAATGGTTTTTCCTTTATAAAAAATCTCCAACGTTTCTCGATTGTAACGTTGCCCATTACAAACATCACAAGGCACATAAATATCAGCCAAAAAGTGCATTTCTACCTTAATCAAACCATCGCCTTTACAGGCTTCACAACGACCACCTTTAACATTAAAGCTAAATCGTCCCGCCTTATAACCACGAGCACGTGACTCTAAAGTTTGTGCAAATAAATCACGAATGAGTGAAAATACGCCGGTGTAAGTGGCTGGGTTCGAGCGTGGTGTGCGTCCAATTGGACTTTGATCAATATTCACTACTTTATCAAAATAATCGAGTCCTTTGATGCTTTTATAAGGCGCTGGCACAACTTGAGAACGGTTTAAATCTCTAGCGGCCAATGAATACAAAGTATCGTTAATCAAAGTGGATTTTCCCGACCCAGAAACACCAGTAATACAACTTAATACACCTACAGGAACAGACAAATCAACATTGTTTAAATTGTTGCCTGTTGCGCCTTCAATGTTTAACCATTGGCTGGCTTTTTTGCGTTGCTTCGGCACAGCGATATTTTGACGACCGCTGATATAATCACCAGTCATTGATTCTGGATTATTGGCAATTTGCGCCGGTGTACCAGCGGCAACAATTCTCCCACCATGCACGCCCGCACCAGGACCAATATCAATAACAAAATCCGCTTGTCTGATGGCATCTTCATCATGCTCGACCACAATCACAGTATTGCCGATGTCACGCAAATAAGTCAGGGTGTTGAGTAGTTTTTGATTGTCTCTTTGGTGTAGTCCAATAGAAGGCTCATCCAATACATACAAAACCCCCATCAAACCTGCACCAATTTGACTTGCCAAGCGAATGCGTTGCGCTTCACCACCTGAGAGTGTACCGGCACGACGATCTAAGCTTAAATATTCCAAGCCAACATTGAGTAAAAATTCTAAGCGTTGAATAATTTCTTTCAGAATCTTTTGCGCAATTTCACCACGCACACCTTCAAGTTTTAAAGCTTTAAAAAATTCATAACTGCTGGCAATTGATTCTTTAGTGATGTCTGCCAAATTGTAATTTTCAATAAACACATTTCTAGCAGATTCGTTGAGTCGACTGCCACCACAACTTTTACAAGGTTTGCTCACCACATAACGTGACAATTCTTCACGCACACTACGAATTTCACTCTCCTCATAGCGACGCATCATTCTGGGAATCACGCCCTCAAATGGCTTGGCTTTATTCGACCAACCTTTGCGCCCCTTGATTTTTGAAAAATCAATGGCATCTTTGCCACTGCCATACAATACAACCTTTTGATGTTCAGCACTTAATGCTTCGTACGGTGTGTCCACGCTAAAACCATAATGTTGCCCAACCAAGTTTAAGATTTGATAAAAATAAGCGTTTGAGCGCCCCCAACCATAAATGGCACCATCAGCCAAGCTTGCTTGTGGATTACTCACAACTTTATTGTCATCAAAAATATCTTTAACACCCAAGCCATCACAGCTCTGACAAGCACCAACGGGGTTGTTAAATGAAAACAATCTGGGTTCAAGTTCGGTTAATGAATAGCCACATTCCACACAAGAAAACTTAGCTGAAAACACCAATTCTTGCTGCTCGGATGCTTCGTCCATTGGCGCAATACGCACCAAACCAGCGCTTAAATTTAATGCAGTTTCTAAAGATTCAGACAAGCGTAATGCCACATCTTTTCTTACCTTAAGACGGTCAACAACAATCTCAATCGTATGATGTATTTTGCCATCTAAAACGTCCAGCTCATCTAAATAAACCACTTCGCCATCTATTCTGGCGCGTAAAAACCCCTGATGAGAGAGCTCTTCCAACATTTTTGTATGCGCACCTTTGCGGTTTTGTACCACAGGAGCAAGTATCATGATTTTTTCATTTTCTGGCAGTGTTAGAATGCCGTCTACCATTTGTGAAATGGTTTGCGACACCAAATCAATTTCATGCTCAGGGCACTTTGGCACACCCACACGTGCAAACAACAATCTTAAATAATCATAGATTTCTGTAATCGTTCCTACGGTTGAACGTGGGTTATGCGAGGTGGCTTTTTGCTCAATGGAAATCGCAGGCGACAAACCTTCAATATGATCTACATCGGGCTTTTCCATGAGTGATAAAAACTGTCTTGCATACGCCGACAAAGACTCAACATAACGACGTTGTCCTTCTGCATAAATGGTGTCAAAAGCCAATGAGGATTTTCCTGAACCAGACAAGCCCGTAATTACCACCAGTTTATTTCTTGGAATATCAATGTCGATATTTTTCAGGTTGTGAACTTTGGCGCCTTGTATGCTGATTTGATCCATAAAATTTTATGTCAGACAAAGGGTTAATTATAACGCTCATACACGGTAAAATCATCATTAATTTAATATTATCGGCACAAGGTATTACAGATTATGAGCAAATATAAACGTATTCTATTAAAACTAAGTGGTGAAGCACTTGCAAAAGGCGACAACACAGTTGATCCTGAAACATTGGCTCAAGTCATAGATATCGTGAAGTCTGCGCTTGCAAAAAAAGTTGAAGTAGGCATTGTTGTGGGTGGTGGCAATATCTTTAGGGGCGCGGCCTTAGCGCAAGCGGGTATGAATCGTGTTACTGGCGACCATATGGGTATGCTGGCCACCGTTATTAATGCATTGGCAATTGGCGATGCTTGTAAACGCGGGGATATTGAAGCCGTGGTTATGTCGGGATTCCCAATTGGTGGTGGCGTTTGCGACGGCGTTGACCACAACAAGGCAAAACAGGCGCTCAGCATGGGTAAAGTTGTGATTTTTTCGGCGGGTACTGGCTCTCCGTGCTTTACCACTGACACAGGTGCGGTGCTGCGCGCGATTGAAATTGAAGCCGATGTGGTCTTTAAAGCCACCAAGGTGGACGGCGTTTATACCGATGACCCAATGAAAAACCCACAAGCAACACGCTACGAAACGTTAAGCTTTAATGAAGCCATTGAAAAGAATTTGCAGATTATGGACACGGCAGCCTTTGCGCTATGTCGCGAACACAACTTAGATATTTGTGTATTTAGTATGCTTGAAAATACCAACACATTATCTGATATATTAAACGGACAACCTTTAGGAACCATTGTAGGAAATTAATATGTTAAACGAAATACAACAAGATGCCAAGCAGCGTATGACCAAGAGTCTTGCTTCTTTGGAAAATGATTTTAGTAAAATCAGAGCAGGTCGTGCACACCCTTCCTTGCTTGAACAAATTCAAGTGGATTATTATGGTGCGATGGTGCCTATTTCTCAAATTGCTAATATCAGCGCAGAAGATTCCCGTACACTCAAAGTATCCCCTTGGGAAAAGGAAATGGTTGCCGTAGTTGAAAAAGCCATCATTACCTCTGATTTAGGACTCAACCCTCAAACCGTTGGTCAAGTCATGCGTATTCCCTTGCCCCCACTCACCGAAGAGCGTAGACGTGAATTAGTACGTGTGGTTAAAGATGAAGCCGAACAGGCAAAAGTTGCGATTCGCAATATTCGTCGTGATGCTAATTCTGATTTTAAAGAGTTGCTAAAAGACAAAGAAATCTCAGAAGATGAAGCACATAAAGCAGAAGAAAACATTCAAAAGTTGACAGATGACTTCACACACTCAATTGACGAAAAGCTTAACGAAAAAGAAAACTCATTACTTGAGATTTAAAATTTTCCCATTAATAAAAAAGCCCGCATTAGCGAGCTTTTTTATTAATGGGAGAAACTAAATATTAACCACCATGTGCATTCACACAATCAAAATAATCATCCCATCTCATTGGAGAGAACTCTGTACCAAATACATCAAGTGGCCCTGTATTATAAAGATAGCCAGCAGATTGTGCTTTCTTAAAGATAGCAATATTACTCTCACTTAAGCCAAGCTTATCTTGACAAGCAATGTGCGCTCCAACAGAAACAGCCTGACCACCAACGGTTAATTTCATTGTTTCTGGTGCTTGTGCTGGCACCTGATTGTCAAGTACTTGTTCGCTAGGTGGTGCCATTGCATCTAACGATTCTACTGGACCTGTGTCACGGTCATCGCCACCAGCAATAACAACACTCGCTGATAAAGTTAATACACCTATTGAAACCAAAAGCTTTTTCATCATTTTTCTTTCTCCTAATCATTAAAATTCTGTCTCTAATGTCACATTTTATATTAGTATAACAGCCTATGATTAATAATTTCAGCAAACAGTGTGCGCAATCAAAACTCTCACCCATACATGATGAATTGCTTAGTGCTGCAAAACAAGCATTGACTGTCAATAACGGCAATATACCCAAGTGGGAAAGTGCTATTGATGAAATCAAAAAACACAGTAAAGGTGTTGTTCATTATCAAGCACCTTATATAAACATCAACGCCACTGATAACGCCACATTACAAACATCTTTAAAAAAACTCATGCCTTGGCGTAAAGGCCCTTATCAAATAGGCAACTTGAAACTGGACAGTGAGTGGCGTGGTGATATGAAATGGGACAGAGTATCGCCACACATTCAACCACTCCAAGGGAAAACCGTATTAGATGTAGGTGCTGGCAATGGTTACTTTACTTATTTAATAGCGCTATCGGGGGCAAAAATAGCATTAGGCATAGAGCCTTTTCTACTCTTCAACTATCAGTTTAAAGCTATTCACACATTAATAAACAATCCGCCTAATGCATTTGTTTTACCGCTTAAATTAGAACAAATGCCAAATCGAGCATTATTTGATACGGTATTTTCAATGGGAGTTTTATATCATCAAAAAGACCATTTATTACACCTACAACAACTCAAATCTTTGTTGGTAGAAGACGGAGAGTTGGTGTTAGAAACTTTGGTCATCGACAAAAAACAAGGTGCGCAAATTATCCCCAAAGCGCGTTATGCCAGAATGCGTAATGTTTGGTGTCTGCCATCAACAGAGACACTACACACTTGGTTAGAAAAAACTGGATTTAAAAATATTAAACTGCTGGATGTAACAAAAACCACCCCAGAAGAACAACGTGCCACACATTGGATTGGCGACAACACCCAATCACTTAAAGATTTTCTAGACCCAAATGACAGTAATTTGACCGTTGAAGGTTTGCCAGCACCACAACGTGCAGTATTTATTTGTCAGAAATAAAGTTGCTGGCATCTCACAACAATTTCAAATAGTATAATGCCAATCACCAAAAAAATCATCCACATAGCACCTATACTCACACCCTCAGCACATAGAGTGCAATTATAAGCACCATTTGAATAATTTATTTTGGTAATTGGTATAATATTGAGTTTTTAATAAAGACTGATGAGGTTGAACGATGTCTAAAATAAGATCAGCATTCAATAAAGCCTCATCTGGATATGACGAACACGCATTCTTACAAAAAGAGGTTGCCGCACGCTTAGACGCCAAATTAGATGTGATTTCCAGTGGTGCTGATGTTGTCTTAGATCTTGGTGCAGGCACAGGCTTGTTGTCCCAATTCTTGTTACAGCGCTTTCCAGATTCAAAACTTATTTGCCTAGATTTTGCACAGGAATCTCTTAAAAACAACCCATCTAAAAATAAACTTTGCGCAGATGCCGACCATCTGCCTTTAGCTGATGGTAGTGTTGATATTGTTGTTTCTAATTTAATGATGCAGTGGTGTCCTGACCTTAATCAATTGTTCGCAGAGTGTCATCGAGTGCTAAAAAACAATGGCTTGATACTTTTTTCTACCTTTGGCACCGATACACTTAAAGAATTAAAAAAGAGTTGGGCGGTGGTTGATGATAAGACGCATGTTAACGCCTTTGTTGATATGCACGATGTGGGCGACCAACTGTTACAAAATGGCTTTCAATCGCCAGTGATGGAAGCCGAAGTGCTAACCTTAACCTATCAACATGTAACAGACTTATTAAAAGATTTAAAAGGCATTGGTGCACAAACTGTTAGCGCTCGTTCTAAGTCACTCACTGGAAAAAACAAATTCCAATCCATGATTCAAATGTATGAATCTTATCGCCAAGATGGCAAACTACCCGCCACTTATGAAGTGGTGTATGGACACGCTTGGGCTCGAGCTAATGACTTGGGTAATATTGGTATTAATAATCAATAATTGCTTTTAGAACAATCTCAGTTTTCTTTACCCTGAACTTTCACCTTTTTTTAGCGAGTATTTTTTTTACGAGGCGGATTTTGAAAACATGAAGGAGTTTAGCTTAATCTAAATGACTGATTAAAATCAAAAACGCAGTAGAATGGCTTATTTTTCGCTTTTTTTAGTGGATATTTTTTTGAAAATTGTCTTTATTTTAAGCAAATATTTTTTCTTTCCACAAGGCAAATATTTAAAATACGAAGGCGTTTAGTAAGCCTAAATAACTGAGTGTTTTAAATATTTAACACAGTGGAAAGGGCAAAGATGAAACTTAAAATAAAGACAAAGAGAGTTTCATCCAAAAATCTGGAAACAACCCCACCACTAGAATTAGAACTGCATTAATAGAAACCACCATTTTCATATCCATCGGCGCTGAAACAGTGATTGCTTTTTCACTCTGCTCAAAATACATGGATTTAATAATTTTTAGATAATAATAAGCGCCAATAACAGCAAATACAACGGCGATAACTGCGAGGGTAATCATGCCACTGGATACGACTTGTTGTAAGATGAATAGTTTTGCGTAGAAGCCAATAAAAGGCGGTATGCCTGCCATGGACAATAGTATCACTAACATCATCAAAGCAAACCAAGGTGCGCTGGTGCTAAGCCCTTTATAGTCACTAATTAAATCCGCCTCAAAGCCTTTTTTATTCAGCAGAATAATCACACCAAAGGCTGCCAAACTCATTAATACATAACTCAAAACATAAAAGATGGCTGCACCATAACCTGTCATTACGCCAGTTGCAAAGCCTAATAGCACGTAACCAATATGTGAAATGGTTGAATATGCCAATAGTCGTTTGATGTTGGTTTGCATCAGTGCAACGATAGAACCAATGGCAATAGATAAAATGGCTAAAACCATAAACAAGTCCGACCAGTAAGGTTGCATTGCACTAAGCCCATCAACCAATAGACGTATCAACATGGCAACTGCAGCAATCTTTGGCACCGTTGAAACAAATAGCGTTGTGGCAGTTGGAGAGCCTTCATACACGTCTGGCACCCACATATGGAATGGCACTGCGCCCAATTTAAAGGCAATACCAATGACTAAAAATACCAAGCCAAAATTAACCACTAAGACTTCTCTTGAAGTCATTGTTGCGTTATTGGCAAAACTCGCAATCTCGGCGATATTAAGGCTACCACTAATACCATAAATCATACTCATGCCATACAGCAACAAACCTGAAGCAATCGCACCCAATACAAAATATTTAAGTGCTGCCTCAACGGCAACGGATCGATGACGTGCAATAGCGATAAGCGTATAAAGTGACAGCGATAAAATTTCTAAACCCAGGTATAAGGTTAATAAACTATAACCCGAAACCATGACCATCATGCCCAGTACTGAGAGCATAATCAACACAAAATACTCGCCTCTAAACAACTGGTGTTGTACCAAATAATGGCGTGAATAAACCACGACTGCCATTGTTGATGCCATCATAAAGACTTTAAAGATTGATGCCAAATCATCTAAGACAAATGAATTACCAAAGATAACGGCTTCTGGCTGACCAATCAAATTAAATGACAATATGCCTGTAATTAGCAAACTCAACTGCGTCAAGTAGTAAGTAATCTGCTTAAACGCCTTAGTTAAAAACAAGTCTAACAACAAAACCACCACAATCGCACTTAATAAGAAGATTTCTGGCAGTGCCAGCATAAGCGAAGCGGTGTCAAATTGGAAAGTATTCATCATAGTTTAGAAGTCAGTGCCTGATTTAATAAATGCTCAATTGAAGTATGCATTACCTCAATGATTGGCTGTGGGTATAAACCGACAATTATCACAGCAAGTGCTAAGATTGCCAAAATAGAAAACTCACGCCCATTAATATCGTTAAGCGTTTCTACATCTGGGTTGGTAATCGCGCCCCAAAAGACACGCTTAACCATCCACAGTGTATAAGCCGCTCCCACAATAAGTGTTGTTGCTGCCAATACGGCGTACCAAATATTTGCCTGTATAGCGCCCAAAATTACCATAAATTCACCCACAAAACCTGAAGTACCTGGCAAGCCCGCATTGGCCATCGCAAACAACACCGCAAAGCCGGTGAATTTTGGCATAGAATTAATCACGCCACCGTAAGTGGCAATCTCTCTTGAGTGTAGACGGTCATACAAAACACCCACCACTAAGAACATGGCTGCTGAAATAAAGCCGTGTGAAATCATTTGTACCATTGCACCCTCTAACCCCAGTAACGCAGCCTCTGGCGCTTGCGGATTGTAAGCTAAAAATAGCGCAAACACACCCAATGTTACAAAACCCATGTGTGAGATTGAAGAGTAAGCAATCAACTTCTTCATGTCTCTTTGCACCAAAGCAACAAAACCAATATAAACCACCGCAATTAACGACAAGGCAATGACAACATCCGAGAACTGTAAAGAAGCATCGGGCGTAATTGGCAAAGAGAAACGAAAGAAGCCATAACCACCCATTTTCAACATGATGGCTGCTAGAATAACAGAGCCGCCCGTTGGCGCTTGTACGTGTGCATCAGGCAGCCAAGTATGCACAGGGAACATTGGCACTTTAACGGCAAATGCCATAAAGAATGCCCAAAAAATCCAGGCTTGCTCTGTAGTGCTCAGGCTAAGATTGTGCATATCAAGCAGTCCAAATGAGCCGCCTTTGTTATACATGTAAATGAGTGATATCAGCATAAATACTGAGCCTAAAAAGGTATATAAGAAAAACTTAATCGCTGCATAAACACGGTTATCACCACCCCAAATACCAATGATAAGTAGCATCGGAATCAAGGACGCCTCCCAAAAAGCGTAGAACAAAATACTGTCAAGCGCTGAGAATACACCAATAATAAGTCCTTCCATCATCAAGAAAGCTGCCATATAGTGTGCAGGTTTTTTTTGAATAACTTCCCAACCTGCTGCAATGACTAAAATGGTTGAAAAAGTTGTCAGAATAATAAGTGGCATAGAGATACCGTCAATACCCAAATGATAGTTAATATCAAACTGTGTAATCCAAGCACTCTTTTCAACAAACTGCATAAGGTGTGTCGATGAATCAAAACCTGTCCATAGACTGAGCGATAAAACAAACACCAAGATAGAGAGCGCCAAACTCGTCCAACGCACTGTTTTTTCACGCTCATTGCCCAACAAAATGACCCCTGCGCCACCCAAGATTGGCAACCAAATTAACAAACTAAGTAAAGCGTTTTCCATAATCAAAATGTTAGTAGTGGGTTTTCACCCATAAACAGTGCCCAAGTTAAAATAATTAATAAACTAAAAATCATAAAGAAGGCGTAATGATAAACATAGCCTGTTTGAATTGGACGAATAACAGCACTAATAAAGCCAACGAATCTGGCACTGCCATTAACAATCATGGAATCAATTAAGGTAGAGTCTGAAACTTTCCATAAAAACTGGCCCAGTTTCTTAATGCCATTCACAAAGATAATCTCGTTCAGACGATCAAAACCGTACAAAGATTCCAACACATAATTGGTACGTTTAAAGGTCGATTGCACCCAATCAGCCCACTGCGTTCTATAAAGTGAGAACACCCAAGCAGCCACAATACCACCCAACATCATCCAAAACGGCGGTGTTTGCACAGCGTGGGATATCATCCCTAGTGCGCCATGGAACAATTTGGCTAATTCAGCCATAGAGCCGTGACTTGAGGCAACAGTAATGGCATCATCCAGCCAACCTTTAAACAACATTGGCTCGATGGTTAAGTAACCAATAATTGCTGAAGGAATCGCCAGCATAACGAGTGGAAAAGTAATGGATAGTGGTGACTCATGTAGGTGTTTGGCAGTGTCATGTTCAACTCTTGATTGTCCATGAAATACCAAGAAAAACATTCTCAGTGAATAAAATGCAGTAATAAATACACCTATAAGCACAGCGTAGTAAACCCAATCAGCATAAGGCAATTGAGAGAAATGCACCGCTTCAATAATCATGTCTTTTGAGTAAAAACCCGCAAACCCTGGGAAACCAATAAGTGCCAAAGTGCCAATTAGGCTTGTCCAATAAGTAATTGGCATGTATTTTTTCAAACCACCCATCTTACGAATATCCTGCTCGTGATGCATGGCGACAATCACCGAGCCTGCGGCTAAGAACAATAAAGCCTTGAAAAAAGCGTGTGTCATTAAATGAAAAATTGCCACCGAATAAGCACTCACACCCAAGGCAACCGTCATGTAACCCAATTGTGACAAGGTTGAATAAGCAACCACTTTTTTGATATCATTTTGCACGATACCCAGTAACCCCATAAACAGTGCTGTGATTGCACCCACGATCATAACCACTGTCAGCGCCACATCACTCATTTCAAACAGTGGCGACATACGTGATACCATAAAAATACCTGCGGTTACCATGGTTGCGGCATGAATCAACGCTGAAATTGGGGTTGGGCCTTCCATTGAACCTGGTAGCCAAACGTGGAGTGGTACTTGTGCTGATTTACCCATCGCACCAACAAACAACAATAAACAAACAACAGTAATTAAATCCATTCCCCACAGTGTTTGATTGGCTGTATTGCTCAAACTAGAGAACACTTCGGCGTAATCCAGTGAGCCACTAAACGCCAACACCAAGCCAATACCCAACAAGAACCCAAAATCACCCACACGATTAACTAAAAAGGCCTTTAAGTTAGCCTCAACAGCACTTTCTTTATGGTGCCAAAAGCCAATCAACAAATAAGAAACCAAGCCCACTGCTTCCCAACCAAAGAACAACTGCATAAAGTTGTTGCTCATCACCAGCATAAACATGGAAAAGGTAAATAAAGAAATATAACTAAAGAACTTGGTGTAGTCCTTATCATGACTCATATATCCAATGGTATAAATATGCACCATTAAGGAGACAAAAGACACCACCACCAGCATCACCGCAGTCAAATTATCTACCAAAAAGCCAACGCTCACATTCAAACTGCCAATTTGCATCCAAGTGTAGAGATTTTGATTAAAAGCGATGTTGTCTTCTAATACATGATGATTAAACACCATCAGCGATAGCACAGTAGAAATCAACACACCTAAAATGGTAACACTGTGCGTGGCACTACGACCCAATGTGCGACCAAAAAATCCTGCAATAATGGCGCCTAGTAAAGGGGACAGTGCAATTATTAAATAAAAATTTTCCATAATTACCCTTTTAAGCTGTTCATCACATCAACACTAATAGAGGTTTTAACTCTAAATAGCAAAGTTAGAATTGCCAGTCCAATTGCAACTTCTGCCGCCGCAACTGTCAAGATAAAGAAGACAAAAATTTGCCCTGCCTCATTGCCTAAAAAATGAGAAAAAGCAATAAAATTAGTGTTGACCGCTACTAAAATTAGCTCAACACACATTAATAAAGTAATAATATTGGTTCTGTTAACAAAGATACCCACCAAGCCAATGCAAAAAATAATGGCACTTAGAATTAAATAATCACTCAAACTAATCATGCGACTCTCCTTTATCTTTTGAGGCGATTGAAACCACACGCACTCTGTCTTTTGCCTTAACGCTCACCTGCTGTGCAATAGATTGACTCTTACGATTCGAGTCATGGCGATGCACCAAGGTAATGGCTGAAATAATAGCAATCAACAACAACACTGCTGCCAACTCAAAGGCATACACATAATCGGTATAGAGCTGCAATGCTAAAACAGTAATATTGCTATAGTCTGCACCGTGTCTTGCTGGTGCAGGTACTGCCTCCAGGCCAAACTGGTTGTAACCCAACACCATTGCCATTTCAAAAACAATAATCGCTGCCACTATTAAACCCAATGGCAAATAACCTGCAAACTTTGCACGCAAAGTGGATTTGTCAATATTGAGCATTTTAATAACAAACAAAAACAATACCATGACCGCACCAACATAAACCAAAATCAAGGTAATTGCTAAAAATTCTGCTTCCAATAGAATCCAAATACTGGCTGCGGAAAAGAAAGCCAAAATCAAAAACAACACCGCTTTTGCTGCGTTGCGCGAAAAAATCATTGCCAACGAACTGGCAATAAATAAAAATGAGAAAACGTAAAATAATATTTGATCAAATTCCATTTTTTTTTACCTATACTTAGCGTCTTGCGCTTTGGCTTCGTTGATTGCTTTTTCATTGTTGTCACCAACCTCTAACAGACGCTCTTTAGTCATAATGCTACCTTCCCTAGAGTCTAAAAACGCATAATCGAAAATTTGTGTTTCAACAATCGCATCTACGGGACAAGCCTCTTCACAAAAACCACAAAAAATACACTTAAATAAATCAATATCATACTGTGTGGTGCGACGAGACCCGTCTTTGCGCATCTCTGATTCTATGGTGATAGCATTCGCTGGGCAAACCGCCTCACATAACTTACAAGCAATACAACGCTCTTCCCCATTTGGGTAGCGACGCAAAGCGTGCAAGCCTCTAAAACGCGGTGAAATGGGTGTTCTTTCCTCTGGAAATTGCACCGTAATTTTTTTATTAACCAACTCTTTAGCGGTAATTTGCATGCCACCACGCAATTCGCTAAGGCTAAAGTCTTTAATTAGTTTTTTAATGCCGGATATCATAATTAAAACCAAGGTCCTACTTTAAGTTGTGTCATCAATGCGACAACAAAAATCCAAACAATCGTCCATGGTAAAAATACTTTCCAAGACAAACGCATAATCTGATCATAACGAAAACGTGGAAAAGTTGCACGAACCCATAAATACAAAAACATAAAAAAGGTTGATTTTGCCAATAACCAGATGATGCCAGGCACCCAAGCAAACCCTGCTTCCAAGTAGGCAATACCTTCAAATGGAGAATGCCAGCCACCAAAAAACAGTATCACTGCCAATACTGCCATAAAAATCATATTGGCATATTCCGCTAAAAAGAACACCGCAAAAGTCATACCTGAGTATTCCACATGCGTACCACCGACAATTTCAGATTCGCCCTCTACAACATCAAAAGGTGCACGATTGGTTTCCACCAAAGCAGAGATAAAAAAGATAATCATCATTGGGAATAACGGCACAAAATACCAGTTTAATAACCCACCTTTTTGTGCCATCACGATATCATTGAGATTAACACTGCCTGCAATCATCACCACGGTTACCAAGGCAAAGCCAATCACAATTTCATAAGAAACCAACAGCGACGCACTGCGTAGCGCACCCAAAAGTGGGTATTTAGAGTTTGATGCCCAGCCTGCTAAGATAATGCCATAAACACCCACCGAACCAATCGCTAAAACATACAATAAACTTATATCTAAATTAGCAACATAAAGCCCTTCGTCAAATGGAACGACAGCCCAAATGGCAATTGCAGGTGCAATCGCCAAAATAGGTGCCAACAAGAACAAATAGATATTGGCCTTGCTTGGAAAGATGATTTCTTTGGTCATTAATTTTAAAGCATCTGCAATAGGTTGTAGCCAACCTTTTGGTCCAACGCGGTTAGGACCAATACGCAATTGCATATAACCGATAATTTTACGCTCGGCATAAGTAAAGTAAGCCACCACCAACATCAACGGCAACACTACAGCGATTGCTTTAATCAAAATAATCACAATACTGGCGAGTGCGCCGTCAAACCAAGGCAATAAATCGTGTATCCACTGCCAAATCTCTGTCATGATTTGCCTCCAGTTGAATGTCTTGCGTTGATAAAGACGCAGTTATTAGCCACTGATTCACCAATAACAACAGGCACATCTAAATATTGCCCCGCTTCTTTAACCTCTAATTTCTTTGCAGTCGCTTTGTTCATTGATGCACAATGCATTTGACCAATTTTTGTTGCCTGAAGTGCACTCGCATGTCTTAACAACGCGTCGATCGCATAAGGGGACTTCTGCCAAATAACATTCACACCATGCTTTACCGTAATATTTATTGGTTTATTGTTTGTTTTTTGTTGGTGGCTTTGACCGGCGACTTCATGCGTAATTTGCACAGAATCTTCGTAGTGAAAACCCGGCAATTCCAACAAATCTGCCAATACTTTTAATACTTTCCAAGCCGGCTTAGCCTCACTTGGTGCGCTAACCGCTGCTGCAAAAGACTGCACTTTGCCTTCAATATTAACGTGTGAACCTGAAGTCTCATAAAAACTTGCAATCGGTAGCATCACATCTGAATACTGGGCAAGCGCATCATCTTTGAAGCTGTTCATAGAAATAACAAAGGTATTTTTGTTGTCAAGTGATTGCATTGCTTGAATAGAGTCATGGAAATCATACTCTGGATACACATCCAACAAAATATAGGCATTTAAGTCTGCCTCTAACATTGCATTTGCATCTAAACCCCCTCGACCCGGCACAAAGTTTGCCATCTGCGCTGCCATTGAGTTCGCAGTCTCACTAATATTTAGAGTTGTAGAATTTGTTTGCTGCGCAATCTCACTGATTAATTTTGCAATACTTGCGGCTTGTGGATTGTTAATCACGTGTTCACCCAAAACAATCACTGAATTGTCCGAATCTGACAGTCTGTCTGCAATAGCTTTTGCTGCCTTACCAACTTTAACCTTGCTTAGATAGTCTGGAATCTCAGCCTGTGTGCTCTCTAAGATTGATTTCAATACTTCTGCCAATAGTGCCGATGTTTGACCCGGTGAAACAATATTTTCACTGTTGATACGGTAATTAAAATCAAATGACATGGCATTAATCACATCAATATTAGTGCCAGATAAGACTGCTTTACGCAACCTATGATTAATCATGGGTTGTTCTAAGCGAGGGTTAGAGCCGACAAGCAAACCGTAATCAACACCTTCCAAGCCTGCCAATTTAATATTAGAATCTAAGGTTATTATATTTTCAAAATCTTTAATATTAAGACGATAATCAATATTTTCAGAACCTATCTCTCTTAATATTTTTTGCAATAAATGAAACTCTTCAAGTGTTGCTGTATTAGATGCCAGAGCACCAATTTTATTTGTTTGATCGCCTGACACATGCTCAGCCAAACCACGCAATGCAAAGGCTAATGCCTCATCCCAAGAAACTTCCTTCCATTGTCCATTGGTTTTAATTTGTGGTTTAAGCAGTCTGTTTTCGTGTGCCAAACCCTCATAAGAAAAACGGTCTCTGTCAGCAATCCAAGTTTCATTAACGCTATCATTGTCTTTGGCAACGATACGCTTCACTTTACCTTTATAAGTCTGCGCAAAAATGTTCGAGCCCACCAAATCATGTCGAGCAACACTTGACACAGCATTCATCTGCCAGGTTCTGAGTTCATAACGAAACGGCTTAGAAGTCAATGCGCCGACCGGGCAAACATCAATCATATTGCCTGAAAGTTCTGAAGTGATGCCTTCTTGCAAGAATGGCTCAATCTTCAATTCTTCACCGCGTCCTGTGCCGCCCATTTCCATAATGCCACCAATCTCAGCGCCAAAACGCACACAACGGGTACAGTGAATACACCTTGTCATGTCGGTATAAATCAATGGACCAATATCGCCATCAGTAACAATACGCTTGCCTTCGCTAAAATATGATGTATCTGAGCCATAACCCATTGCCACATCTTGTAATTCGCACTCGCCGCCTTGGTCGCAAATCGGGCAATCCAATGGATGATTAATCAGCAAAAATTCCATCACCGCCTTTTGTGAGGCTTTGGCTTTGGTGTTTTGGGTGTGCACTTTCATGCCTTCGTTCACTGGGGTGGAGCAGGCTGTTTGTGGTTTTGGCGCACCTTCAACATCCACCAAGCACATCCGACAACTGGCGGCTACTGAGAGTTTTTTATGATAACAAAATCTTGGCACACTGATGCCTTCTCTGTCAGTCACACTAATCAGCATCTCGCCTGCTTTAGCTTTGACTAAGTTGCCATCAATTTCAATTTCAATATCAGCCATTGCTACCCTTTCACCATACTTTTGCCATGTTCAATATAGTATTCAAACTCGGCTCTAAAATTTCTCAAAAAACTTTCCACTGGCATTGCTGCCGCATCGCCAAGTGCACAAATAGTATTGCCCATAATCTTATCTTGCACGCTTAACAATAAATCAATGTCTTCAGGCTTGCCATCACCCTCAGTGATACGTTTTAACACACGATACAACCAACCTGTGCCTTCACGACAAGGGGTGCATTGTCCACAAGATTCATCATAATAAAAATGCGCCAAACGTGTTAAGGTCTCGACCATACAGGTTGACTCGTCCATCACAATCACTGAACCTGCACCTAGCATGGAACCCGCTGCTTCAATGCCGTCATAATCCATGGTCATCGCCATTGCTGCCTCTGCAGTTAATACTGGTGTCGATGAACCACCTGGAATCACGGCTTTTAGTTTGCCACCTTTTCTAACGCCACCCGCCATTTTTAATAAGTCTTTGAATGGGGTGCCCATTGGTACTTCAAAATTAGCCGGTTTAGCCACATGACCAGAAACCGAAAACAGTTTGCAACCGCCAGAATTTTCCACGCCAAGGTCAGCAAACCACTGACCGCCCTTAGCCAAAATCTCAGGTACAGAGGCAAAGCTTTCGGTGTTATTAATCGTGGTTGGCTTACCAAACAAACCCACATTGGCAGGAAATGGTGGTTTGAATCTGGGTTGGCCTTTTTTGCCTTCAATGGATTCTAATAACGCGGTTTCTTCACCGCAAATATAAGCGCCAGCACCCAAATGGGTGTATAAGTCAAAGCTTACATCGCTACCATTGATGTTTTTACCTAGAAGCCCTGCACTGTAAGCCTCTTTCAATGCACCTTCAAAGCGCTGAAACGGCTCCATAAATTCACCACGAATATAGTTATAACCCACACTTGCGTTCATCACAAAACCACCAATTGCCATGCCTTCAATTACTGCATGCGGATTATATCGCAAGATATCTCTATCCTTGCAAGTACCTGGCTCGCCTTCATCAGAATTACAAACCACATATTTTTGCCCATCAAATTGACGTGGCATAAAACTCCACTTTAAACCGGTTGGGAAACCTGCGCCACCCCTGCCTCGCAAACCAGATGTTTTTAATGCATCAATGATTTCTTCAGGCGTGAGTTTGCCTTGCAAGATTTTGCGCCAAACTTGATAGCCACCACTTTTTTCATACACCTCAAGCGAGTGGCATTTTTTCTTATCTAAATTTTTAAAGCAGATTTCATTCATTTGAGATTATCCACAATATCATCAATTTTTTGCTCAGTTAGGTTTTCATAGTATTTGTCGCCAATTTGAAACATGGGTGCACCGACACAAGCGCCCAAGCATTCCACTTTTTTGACATTGACCAAACCATCTTCGGTAACTTCACCAGTTTTAACCCCTAACTTTTTCTCTAAATAACCAACCAAACTGTCTGCGCCATTAAGCATACAAGAAATATTGTGACAAATACGAATAGTGTGCTTGCCTGCTGGCTTATGGTTATAGTTTTCATAAAAGGTGGCGACTTCTTGCGCCGCAATACCTGGCATATCTAAATAATCAGCGACCGCTTGAATTGCCTCAGCATTTAAGCTGTTGCCATTTTCTGCTTGTACAATTCTCAGTGCTTCCATCACCGCAGAACTTTGTTGTCCGTCTGGATATTTTTTTATCCAAGCGTCAATTTGTTTTTTTGCTTTAGTTGAAATCATAATTTTTCTACCTATCAATTTCGCCAAAGACGATGTCTTGCGTTCCAATGATGGTGACTACATCAGACAACATGTGTCCTTTCGCCATCTCATCCATGGACGCCAAATGCGCAAAACCTGGCGCACGGATTTTCACACGATAAGGTTTGTTTGCGCCGTCAGACACCAAATAAACACCAAATTCCCCTTTGGGGTGTTCCACTGCTGAGTACACTTCGCCTTCTGGCAAAGCGTAACCTTCAGTGAATAATTTAAAGTGGTGAATCAATGATTCCATATCGTCTTTCATGTCTGTGCGTTTTGGCGGTGCAACTTTCTTATCCTCGCTCATCACTGAGCCTGGGTTTGCTTTTAGCCAATCAACACACTGCTTAATAATACGGTTGGATTGACGCATCTCTTCCATACGCACTAAATAACGGTCATAACTGTCACCCGTCACACCCACTGGGATGTCAAATTCCAATTGGTCATACACCGCATAAGGTTGATTTTTTCTTAAATCCCATGCCACACCAGAACCTCTGAGCATAGGACCGGTAAAGCCAAGCTGTTTGGCACGGTTGGCAGAAACAATACCAATATTCACCAGACGTTGCTTCCAAATACGGTTGTCTGTTAGTAAATCATCATATTGCTTGATACTGGCAGGAAATTCTTTGACAAAATTATCAATAAAATCTAACAGTGAACCTTGTCGGTCTTTGTTCATTGCTGCTAATTCTTTAGCATCACGAAAATCGCTCTTTAAATATTGTGGCATCTGCTCAGGCAGGTCACGATAAACACCACCTGGACGATAATAAGTCGCGTGCATGCGCGAACCTGATACTGCTTCGTAGCAATCAATGAGTTTTTCACGTTCACGGAATGCATATAGGAAAATACTCATTGCACCCACATCAAGACCGTGTGTACCTAGCCACATCAAATGATTCAGCAGTCGGGTAATTTCGTCAAACATCACACGGATGTATTTCGCACGCTCAGGCACTTCAAGGTCCAGCATTTTCTCAATAGCCATCACATAGGCGTGCTCATTACACATCATGGAAACATAATCGAGTCTGTCCATATAACCAATAGACTGATTGTAAGGCTTAGATTCTGCAAGTTTTTCAGTGCCACGGTGAAGTAAGCCAATGTGTGGATCGGCACGCTCAATTACCTCGCCATCAATTTCTAAAATAAGACGTAGAACACCGTGTGCCGCTGGATGTTGCGGACCAAAGTTAAGTGTGTAGTTGCGAATTTCAGCCATTCTCACTCTCCGCCTTAGGCTGCATAAACGGGGTTTGTTTTCTAACCACTCTTGGCACATTCACGTTTGGCTCAATGCTGACTGGCTCGTAAACCACACGACCTAACTGCTCATCATAGCGCATTTCAACTTCTCCAATCAAAGGGAAGTCCTTACGTAATGGGTGTCCAACAAAACCATAATCGGTCAAAATACGACGTAAGTCATCGTGACCTTCAAACAAAATACCAAACAAATCAAAGGCTTCTCGTTCATACCAATTTGCCACCGCCCAAATATCTGTTACGGATTTAATGATGGGTTGCGCTTCATTCACATAGGCTTTAACACGAAGTCGTTTGTTAGTGCTAACAGACAACAAGTGATAGACTACCGCAAAACGCTGTGGGTGAACATCTGTCCCTTTTTGTGTCTCGCGCGCCCTGCCAAAACCTGAAGAACTGGCATCTACATCCCAATCAGATTGACCATAAGTTAAATAATCCACACCCGATAAATCAACTAGAGTGTCAAAGCAAAAAGCGTCTCTAAGTTGTAAACAAGTCTTAATAATATCCGCAGCATCAACCGTTAGCGTTAACTCACCAAACGCATCAATAATATTGCTTTCATCAAAAGTTTCAATCAATTGTTGTTTAAAATCTGACATTATGTCCTCGCAATCGTATTGGTGCGACGAATTTTATCTTGCAATTGCAAAATACCGTATAGCAAGGCTTCTGCGGTTGGCGGACAACCTGGCACATAGACATCCACCGGTACAATACGGTCGCAACCACGCACCACAGCATAGGAATAATGATAATAACCCCCGCCATTTGCACAAGATCCCATGGAGATTACCCAACGGGGCTCAGGCATTTGATCGTAAACTTTTCTAAGTGCTGGCGCCATCTTGTTAGTAAGCGTACCCGCCACAATCATTAAATCAGATTGACGTGGTGTGGGTCTAAAAACAACACCAAAGCGGTCAAGGTCATAGCGTGAAGAGCCGGCTTCCATCATCTCCACCGCACAACAAGCCAAGCCAAAAGTCATTGGCCATAGTGAGCCTGTTCTTGCCCAGTTAATCACTTTGTCAAGTGATGTGGTAACAAACCCTTCTTTCATTAAGCCTTCAATTGCCATAATTGCCTTTCATCAGATAAGCGGATATAAAAAAGGGTAGCGTCCCCTTTTAAAAGAAAAAGGGAAAAAGACGTGGCTTCTTATTCCCATTCGAGTGCTCCGTTCTTCCACTCAAAAATAAAGCCTACGACCAATAAAAATAAAAATATACTCATGCCGATAAAACCAAACCAACCCAATTGAGATTGAACGACTGCCCACGGAAACACAAAAGCAACTTCTAGATCAAATAGAATGAATAAGATTGCAACAAGGTAATAGCGCACATTGAAATACATACGCGAATCATCAAAAGCGGGGAAGCCACATTCAAACTGGGAGTTTTTTTCTTCATCTGGCTTACTTGGGCCCAATAAATAACCAATCAACATTGGTCCTATACCAAACGCAACCCCTAAAAAAATAAAAACCACAATTGGTAAATAATTTTCTAACACACTATCTCGGTTAAATTTTAAAAACAGACATTATATCCAATTTATTGGTCTTTAGTAACAGATATCTGTCGTAAATTAACCATGCCATCTTTGGCATCTTTTTCTGCAATAACAATCTTTTGAGGTTGGAAGCCAGGCAGTTCTAATTGATATTGACCCGCACTAAGTTGCGCCACTATCTCCCCTTGTTCGTCAGTGAATACATCTATAATTTCGCCATTTTTATCAATTAATTTACCTGCTAACAAATCAACCACTTTACCGTTATGTAGAATTATTGCTTGTACAAAATACACTTGATGGGCATCAATGGTATGTACAATTCCACCTTGAAAGGGTGCTAAAACAGGCGATTCTATGCCACTAAATATTTTTTCATAACTGATGTCATCCCCTAATTTATAGTTAAGCATTACCGCTCTTTCTGATGGAATTTTAATCGCACAGTCTGATGAACAATGTATTTCACATTTTTGCTCAGCATAAGCCACCTCAATTGCTTGTTCAATACCACTGCCGGCACTCAATATCACAAAACCACTCTTATCTATCACAGGCGCAATGCTAACTTTATCCTCACTAGCAACAATAGAGAACTGTGTGCTTGCTGTTAATTTTTCTTTGGTGTTATTCTTCTTATCTAATCGAATAATACTTTTAAATAAGGTGGTTTCATCTTCAAAAGTAATAGTATGCCCGTCGTCTCGATGTTGCGCTCTGATATTGCGATTAGGCAATAGGTTGTACCTTGTTTCAACACCATAGTGATTACCACTTGTAGTAGTTTTAATTTGTATATCTTTTTGCGGTGTCCATTCTAAAGAAAATCTTACTTCACCATTGGTTTCATAGGATAGATTAGCACTTAAGTTATCTTGTTGATATCGAGTAGAAATGCTGTATACCGCCTCTTTCTGCTGATATTGGTATTTGGCATTTAAATTTAATGTCAATTGCTCTATTGGCTTCAGTTTAATATTAGATGAAAAGTCTAATTTATTCTCTTGAATCTGATTGTTAATAGCAAAATCTTTACTCCAACCTAATATTAAGTTTGTATTAAATTTTTCAATTTGCGCTCTAGTTTTAAGCCTTACACCTATGTGATTTTGCTTTGAAAAATTTATTGTATTTTCTAGATTTATCATAGGAAACAATCGATAATGACTCAATCCCAACACCTGATTGTCTGCAGATAAATTAGCAGAAAGTGCAAGTTTGGATAACGCATCCAATGCAAACTCCGCACCTGCATAAATTGTATTTGTATTATTTTCATTACGACCAATACTGGCAAAATATAATACTTGCCCCTGTTTTGGTATGTGGCTTGAAAATTGGCCACCAAAATCAAAAGCAATAGACTTTTTTCGACCATAAACATCTTCTACTTTTAGTGTAATTAGCGAAGGGTCAATATTAAATGGCATATCTATAACATGTTTACCTGCACGAAGATCGTTGTCGCTGTAAAGAGAATCATCGACGTAAACTTTTACATTAGCATCATAAACCAAGTCCAAATAACGTTGATCAGATTCAAAAATTATATAATTATTTAAGTGTGTGTTACCAATTGATAAGCCAAGCAGCTGTTCAGAGCTAACACCAGCAAAAGTTGGCGCATGCTGATAGCCGAACCAATAATTTTTATTCAAATCTTCATAATTAGCCAGTAGATTACGTTCAAATATTTCAAATTTACGCAAATGATAACGGCTATGTCCAGTCAACAAAAATCGATTAAACCTAAATGCTGTACTGACACCCAAATTAAATTCAGTGCGCTGTTGGGCTTCATCAACTACTTTTAAACGAATATCGTTAACCATAGAATTAACAGATTTAGTAAGCGAATTTCTCAACCTTGGTTGGTTATTCAGCATTTGGGGGTTAATATTTTGCATTATCGATGGTGCTAGATTAATTTTTACATTAAGTAACTCATCCAATGAAATTTTTACACCTTTTGGTAACTCCTCTATTAAAAAGAAGTCTTGTTTCTTATGTGCTATTTGTTGATAAATATCGGTTTTTAAATATTGTTTAACAGCAATTAGAAGACCTTTTGACTCAACCGAAGCAATCGACATATCGGCACGTGCATTCACAACAATATTCCCAGCTTTTTTACCCAATAAAACCAATGGCGCAACCAGCATATCAGTTTCGTCAGAAAGTGCGCTATAAGACATATCTGATACCACTATTTCGTTAAACAACAAATGTTCGTCAGCAACTACTACTGAATGCAAAAATAATGCAAAAAAAAATAACAAATATAGGCGCGACATCAGTACACACTCATCAAATTTACAACAAATAGCGCTTAATCAGGCAACGTTGTAAAGTTAACTAATTTAATGGTATTTGATAGCTTTCGTCTTTAGGGCAAATCATACAAGTGTTTTGAAAGCTTAAAATATCACCTGATTTAAATTTTTGATGCTCGACAGGCAATAATATTTTAAGTGATTTACCAGGCAAAACATTCTTAGGATCGATTTTTGTTTGAATATCAGTACCGCCAATATTGATTGAGCTTAAGAGTAACACTTTGTGATAATTGCCATTATTAGTTGCCATTATTTCAATATTACTAGCTTTGATACTTGCGCTATCAATTTTAAAATCAACTTTCTTTGGTTGTTTAGGGTTAAGATAAACACTTGTTAAATAACGTGTTAACACTTGTATTCCATTTTTATCAGTGGTGTTTTTAACAGGTATTTGATCAACAATCAAACGATAAGCCTTTTCATGGTTGCTACTGTTTGGTTTGCGCACCGAAATTCTTGCGATTAATTGCTTTCCAGCTGGCACCATCATGCGTTTTGGAAATACCAATAAATCATTTGTGTTTGTTAGTTTGTCGCCACCAAACTCATTAATATCTCTTGACATCACCTTAAGGCGTAATGCCACTGGAGCAACACCCTCTTTGTTGATAATCTTAATTTGAAAAGTGCGTTGCCCGGGTTTAATATCTTGGCTCATTGGTGTTACACTCCACGCAATAACTTGTGTTGAAAATAACAAAGCCGTTAATAATAGAAATTTCATGTCTTTTCCTAAATCATAAATCAAATAAGTGTTAGCCGATTAATACAAACACATTGTGTGTTCATAAAACTATAGATAATCTTCTATCTTGGTGCATAATTTTGATACATCAATAGGTTTAGACAAGTAATCATCCATGCCAATATCAATACACTTTTGCCGATTACACTGTAGTGCTGCTGAAGTTAATGCAATAATGGGCTTATGTTGTTGGCGTATATCGTTCTCCATCTTTCTGATGAGTTTGATGGCTTTAAAGCCATCCATTACAGGCATTTCACAATCCATTAATACAACACTATAAATATCGTAATCAGTTTTTAATATTTCAACCGCAAGTTTGCCATTAGCAACTACTTCGCATGTTAAATTTAATCGCCTAAGCACCTTTCTAGCCAGTAATTGTTCAATTTTATTGTCTTCAACCAACAAAACTTTTTTTCTAGCAAAAACTCTGTATGGTTGTATAGCCTCATTTTCAGCTAACATACTCATATTGGCATCCTATCCAAGTTATAAATAATTTTGGGTCAATGTATCTTTATCTGATATCAAGAATAAAAAAAGGCCTTATTAATAAGGCCTTTTTTTATTCTATCTTACACCCTAAAATTAAGCAGCAGCGACAGTCAGCGTTACACTGGAAGCGTAAGTACCTGGCGCTAAATTTGCACTAATTGCACCTGGGGTAACAGTGATTGTAGAGTTTGCCTTACTTGCAGATACTGTGTATGTAAGTGTTGCATCGCTATCATTAGTGTTTGTTAACACACCTGATGATGGAACAGATACCGTGTAATCGGTATTCGCAACAACCGTAAATCCCGCAGATACAGCACTGGTCATATCACCTAAATTAAGTGTATCACTATCAAAAGATACACTAACTGAATCAGCGATACTTCCTGTTAGATTAATCGTATCTGTTGCCGCTGAAGAAGTGCCCATAGCTATTACAGCAAACGCTGAAATAAAAATTTTTCTTAAGTTTTTCATATTTTTTCTCCTTTTTTATTTTATTTAACCTATCTTAAAAACAAAAATCTTGCGATTTACGTTTCATTTCCAATGATGTGGAAAATAATACAAGGATGAATAAGTATTTAAAATACGAAAAAAGACGTATATTATTGATTTAATTAATAAATATGTTATATATCGTAGTTGTTTTTAATATATTTTAATTATCAAAAAGAGTATTTAATAAAGAAGGTGATCTTTTAAATTTATAGGTTGGCTTGTTTACAACAATTACTGAATAAAACCAGCCTTTTTGGCATAGTTGATTAATTGCGCAATATTTTTGGTATTGCTTTTACGCATAATATTCTCACGATGTTTAGCCACTGTCTTATCACTAATAAAGAGTTTTTCGCCGATTTCACTATTACTCATTCCTTCACCGAGTAAAACAATAACAGCTTTTTCACGCTTTGTTAATTGAGTATTAATTGACTCAGTAATTAATTGTTTAATACTCACACCATTCGAAATTTCTTCTGCAAAAACAATAGGACTTAAATAAAAATCACCAGCAACAACGGTATTGATTGCTTTATTTAAGCTACTGTGATTAATTTCGTCTTTAGATAAAAATCCATCAATACCAGCATGGAACAACTGTCCAATACGCGCCTTGTCAACCAGGCCACTGAGCGCAAGAATAAGGACATTAGGTGCAATTTTATAAATTTCTTTAGCGACTTGCTCACCATCCATTATTGGCATGCAAATATCTAGTATAACTAACGATGGTTTTAATTGGGCTGTTAATTCAAGTGCTGACTCTCCATTGTCAGTCTCTCCTATTATTTTATGGTCGCTATATTTTTCAATCATAGCAACCAAAGCTTGTCGAACGAGTAATTGATCATCGACAATTAAAATTTTCTCACTCATAATATACCTTTTTTAAATTGTAAAAATAGTTCGGGCAATTGGTCAACCAATATTTGTGTTTCTTTATTTTGGCTTGCTAATTGTTCAATTTGTAGAAATATATTTGATAATTGAACTGCACCCAATAACGCACAACTAGATTTTTGTGAATGCGCCTTAAGTTTGATTATTTTGACATCTTTGGTATTAATAATGATATCTATATCCTTTTGTAGTTCAGATAAAAATAACTGGATAAACGCCTCAAACTCCCCACCAATCAGTTCTTTCATTTCGTCAAATTTTTCTTGATCTATCAAACCTGTGTTCCCCCCACAGTCAATTCATCAATCTTAAGACTTGGCTGCCCAACACCCACAGGCACGCTCTGCCCATCTTTTCCACAAACGCCAACACCCCCATCAAGCTTCAAGTCATTGGCTACCATTGAAATCTTTTTCAAAGCTTCATCTCCAGCACCAATGAGTGTTGCACCTTTAACTGGCGTAGTAATTTTACCATTTTTCACAAGGTACGCTTCATTTGCTGAAAAAACAAATTTTCCAGAGGTGATATCCACTTGTCCACCATCAAAATTCACTGCATAGATGCCATTATCAACTGAGGCAATCATAGCATCCAATGTGTCTTCACCGTTCAACATATAAGTATTGGTCATTCTTGGCATAGGGATGTGCGCATAAGATTCGCGTCGCCCATTACCTGTTGACTCCATACCCATTAATTTTGCATTCATCTTGTCAAACATATAGCCTTTCAAGATACCATTTTCGATCAAAGTCGTATTTTGCGTCTGTGTACCTTCGTCGTCAATGGTTAAAGAGCCGCGACAATTAACCAAAGTGCCGTTATCAACAATGGTACACTTTTCACTGGCAACTTGTTCACCAATTTTATCACTAAAAACAGAAGTGCCTTTACGGTTAAAATCGCCCTCCAAACCATGTCCAATAGCCTCGTGTAATAACACACCTGGCCAACCTGACCCTAAAATGACTGGTAACTTTCCAGCAGGTGCATCTTGTGCTTCAAGTGCAACTAAGGCTTGACGAATTGCTTCTTGAGTGTAGGCTTTAACAAGATTGTTCTCAATAAAATATTGATAGCCATAACGACCGCCGCCGCCACTTGAAGCGGACTCAATTCTACCATTGTGCTCAACAATAACATTAACGCTAACGCGTACCATTGGGCGGCAATCTTTCTGATAAGTGCCATCCGTTGAGGCCACTAAGATTTCAGTATATGCCCCTGACAATGAGGCGCTCACTTGTTTGACTTTTGGCTCTTTCCTGGCGATATTATCAATATTTTTTAATAAATCAACTTTTTCTTCTGGCGTTAAGCTGTCTAATGGGTTTAAATCATCGTACTTGGCCACATGGGGAATGGCTTGAAAAGTTTGAATTTTTTGTGACGCTTGGTGTTTAGAAATTCCTTTGGCAAAATCAATGGCTTTTTGAATGGCATCAATATTTAAATCATCTGAGTAAGCAAAACCTGTTTTTTCACCTTTTACCGCACGAGCACCTACACCATGACTGATGTTATAAGTACCGGATTTAACAATGCCTTCCTCTAAAAACCAAGATTCAGCCAAAGAGTGCTGGAAGTATAAGTCCGCATAATCAGCACCCTTGACAAATAAATCTGAAAGTGATTCTTGGATTTTAGCCTGATTTAAGTGACTCTCATTAAGTAGTTGTTCAATCATTTTTCTTTAATAATAGGTTGATTCCATGGTCCGGTAATTTTATATTCAAATGTGGCAATTTTATCAACTGCTTTATTAATTAATTTACCATTAAATAATACTTCATCTATCGCCCATACGCCAAGACCAATTAATCCACCGCCTGCGAGATAAGTTGCTACAGGCACAGCATCGTTAATAGCAGGCGTTACTTTTACCTCCAAGTCATATTGCTGGTTAACGATGTGGCTTTGCCCAGTAAGCGTAATGGTGCTGGATGAAGCCTCTAAATCAAAGTTTTCAATTTTAGCCATTGCATCTTGTAGGTGTAGTTTTGTTTTTATGGTTTTATAAGTAAAGCCCCTGTCTGTAACATCAGAAAAGTTCAAACTCAGACGCTTAGCAATGGACTTAATATTAAGTAATGACAAAATACGACCAATATTAGGGTCTTGTTCAGTAAATGTACCTTGATTAACCTGTATCTCAAAATAGCCGCTAATATCTTGATAATTCATATTCCATGGGTCACACTCACAAGCAAGACGCGCATCAAAATTAAATGCGCCCCCTGTTACCTTTTCTTTGATTTTTAACTTTTGCAGGAATTCAGCTAGGTTTTTTCCTGCCGCCTTGGTATAAAGTCGTGTTCTGCCGTCCACCCAAAAACCATGGAATTTTATTGCTTTATTGCCAATATCAAGTCCTTCAAATTGCAAATCTTGAATTGAAAGCAGGTTGTCTTTAGCAGATAATTTGGCACTAAAATTTGGCAGAACATCCTTGTCAACACGAATATTATTGGTGTTTAAACGCATATTTGGTACATCTTGTGGCGTTAATTTCCAATCACCCTTAATGGCATTTAGGGTTGTCACTTTAACATCTGATAGCCTGATATCTGTAATGCCCGTATCATTAGGGAAAATCGCCACATTGCCCATCAATGCTTTGGAGTCAATCCTTGCGCGCCAAGACTGATCTAATTGTTGCGTTATATAGGCTTTCAGATCACTATTTTTATCAATTAATTCAACACCAAAGTGTGTGTTATTATTCTTTCTATGGCTAGGATTAATGAGAATTTCAAACGGTTTGTCACGAATATTGCCAACACCAATTGCGGTAATTTCGTTGTTGTGAAATGCCACTTTTGAATCATAATTTTTAACCACAACCTTGTCGCCCAACACAGCTAAGCGATTGTCTTTTAGTATCACATCAATATCTAACACAGACTCTCTTTCATCTAATGGAAACGCTAAGTCTATATTGCCCTCTGCCGTGCCAGATAACTCAAAAGAATTTAATGCCTTGTGCACCGGTTTATCAAGTGGTGCGCGCTTTAAAAATTCAATCAAGTGTTGACTCTGTGTGCTGACTTTGCCAGTCACCTCTACCTCTAAATCTTGCTGGCTTATATCATCGATTTGGACTTTAATATTACTAAGCGGTGTATTGTTAAGTTTGGTATCGTGTACCATTATTGCCATTTTTCTTCCATCAGTTTGAAAGCTTGCATTGAGTTTTTTAAGAGGCTCCCACTTAGGGTTAAACGTAAGTTTCATGTCTTTTAATTGACTGCTAAACTGCACTTGTGTGGCAGCGTCTGGTTGTGATAGATTTTTCTTAATTTGAAGTTTTGAATCTTGTACTGTGCCAGCAAGGAAACCGTTTTTTATCCAAGTATAAGTGCCTTTACCTATTAATTGTGGCGATAAGTAACCAACAACTTTGTCAGCAGGTATCTGTTTTAAGAAACTATCTAATTCAATAATATTATCACCCGCTTGGTTGATAAATCTAATATTCGTAGTCATTGAAAAATCTATATTACTAATTAAAACAGGTAAATTTAACATCGCATTTTTAGCAGGCGCGCTGGGAATGGTAGCACTAATATTGACCTTACTTGCATCTGGGTCTAAACTATTTAGACTTTGCCCTGTAATCTTAAGTGTCAATTGCTTGTTGTCAGAAGTAATGGATAAAGGTGCAATTTCAATACTTTGCTTGCCTTTAATAAGTGTCTTATCAATCTCTAATACTTGAAAAAAATCAAATGCTTCTGAATTTGGTAAAGCTGCCAAGCGCTGAACCTGCCTAACACCAAACGCACCTTTTTTTCCAACGGCACTTAAATCAAATGTTAGGGTGTCAATAGAAATATGACTTGGGTTATAAATATCTTTTAGCAATGAATAAGGATGCAAATCCCATTTTAAATAATTAGCCACCATCACCTTGTTTTTCTGTTGGATAGTGGTCGCCTCTAATTTATCTATTTGCACAGATAAATTACCATTGCTAAATTTCAGAGTGGGTGAAGATATCTGAATATCTAAGTCACTTAATTCAGACAATTGTGCTTCAAGAGGGGTTTTAATCAGCACAGGGAAGACCATAATAGCCGCAACAAGCAAAACAATAAGCGTCGCCAAGATGCCACCAATCCAAGTACTTAATTTAAATACTTTAAGGCTGTGCGATAGTAATTTTTTACTCATTTATAAGCCTTTTACCCATAACGCAAAAAACCATGTATTGCAAGTAAAAAATTTGTAGTAATAATTTTTCCATGTTTTTATCTAAGCCCCATCTAATACAGGGACTTGATTGCTATTATAATGCAAAGGCTTTAGTATCTAAAGGCTTTCAAAAATACCCAGTGCAGTATTTTTTTGCACCTGGTCAAAATCAAATACTTTACCATTCATTGCAACGTAAATGCCAGGTGGTTGAGATTGAACACTACTTAGTGCAAAACCCAAGTTAAATAGCGCGTCTGATTGATTTACTGAATAAGGCACCATGGCACCAAATAAGACAATGGTTTTATTCTGGATATTTTCGCCTAATAATTTAGCAGTCTCTACGATAGTGTCGGTACCGTGTGTAATTAAAATAGCCGTTTCTTTGGATGCCAAACATTTAGATAGAATTAATGCGCGATCATTCTCTGTCATTTCCAAAGAATCTTTTAAAAACAAAACTTCTGACAAAGTCTCTAACATTGAACGTGAACGATTAAGCATCTCAACAATATGCGTTTGAGTAAAAGTCAATTCACCCGTTGCAGTGTTATACATCTTGTCAATCGTACCACCTGTAATTAAAACTTTAATTTTCATGGTGTGAATAATACCTTATCAAAATACTTAGAATTTGATAAGTCATATGGCGTCACAAAATAACCACCATCCTTGTCAATATCTAAATCATAACCCAGATCTTTAGCGGTTTTCCAATATAAGTACCAAATATATTGAGAACAATAAAATGCGTTATTGTTAGTCTTTTCAACTATCTTGTACTGCTCATTTTTTGTCTTAGAAATATTCTTTAGGAATGTTGCCTTAAATTTTTTATTAAACGCCTTATATCTTAATGCTGTAAACTTTTCCTTTTTACTCAACCATAATATAACATCTGTTTCATAATAACCAGTGCAAAGTTGAGGATATTCTCCAACTTTGTATTTACTAATCATTATGGCAGAATGTCCAAACCACGATAATGGGTTTCTCCAATCCTTGTTAGTAATAATAATATCACCAACCTTTAATTTTTGACTTACTTGGTATAACTCTTGATGGTTTTTCCAAGTACTAAATGTTGGCGCATTAGAAACAAAACAACCGCCTAGTAAGACGGTTGTTAAAAGTAAAATAACCCTTCCGATATTAGATGTCATTCACCTTGCACTTATTCTTAATTTGTGCGGTTTCTATTGCTTCTATAATCCCTTTGTATTTAGCAACATCTGCTTCACTGTCGCCTGATAATTTGCTAAATGGGACACCTAGCAAGAATACTCCCCACGCATCTTCGGTTGCCTTTGAGTTTTGCATTTCTGAAAACTTTGCAAGCTTTGCTCTGGCATCTGACATTTGCGAATTTAAAGATTGGCAATTATTGTCGATAAACCTTTCATGCGAAATATAAGATGACGCTATGCTTTCTGGTCTATTAGCACATCCATTTATCAGAACAGTTGTTACTAATACAGTTGCCGTTAAAAACTTCTTGTTTGATTTAATCAAAACTTTCTCCTTTTGTAAAATAAATATTTAAATACGTTAAATAACGTATGAAATTATACCTAAAAATACAAATTTCGGAAGTAACTTAAAAAAAATCTACCTTGTTCTTTTACCGAAAATATTACTGCCAACTCTAACAAAAGTTGCACCATATTGGATAGCCAATTCTAAATCATGGCTCATGCCCATAGACAATGTATCCAACTCAGGATATCTTTTTAATGTTGTTGCCATCTTGGCAAAACTTTGTGTTGAATTACCAGGCTTGGGAATACACATAAAGCCCTTTAGTTGAATATTTTCTAAAGTTTGGATTTGCGGCACAATTGCGTCAATATCTTGACTTAGAACACCTGATTTTGTTGGTTCGTTGTCGATGTTCACTTGTAATAAAATATTAAGTTTTTCTTTTTCTCTGGGTCTTTGGTCGCTCAGTCGTTTGGCGATTTTAAATCGATCTACGCTGTGCACCCAGTCGAAATTCTCAGCAATTTTTTTGGTTTTGTTAGATTGAATGGGACCAATAAAATGCCAAATTAACTGTTGCTCTTTAAGGGCTTCAATTTTATCCAGCGCTTCTTGCAAATAATTTTCACCAAAGTGGCGTTGCCCCGCATCAATGGCCTGTTGTAAATCAGCAATGGGTTTGGTTTTGCTAACCGCAATCAAGGTTACTTGCTGATTTTTATCGATTGCACAAATGCGCGCTTGAACTTTTTTTAGATTGTCTTTAATCAAAATACTGTTGTTGCGTCAAAGACGGGGCCATCAACACATACACGTTTCATTGCCACGTCGTTATCCGTGCGCACCTCAACCACACAGCCTGCACAACCGCCAACCCCACACGCCATGTATTCTTCTAAAGACACTTGGCAAGGTAGGTTATATTCTTTGGCAAGTGCTGCCACCGCTGCCAACATTGGATGTGGGCCACAAGCATACACCTCAACCTGTGTGCGTTCATCGGCCGACAAACTGTCTAAATATTTTTTTGCCAAATCGGTTACATAACCCTGATAAACCCCTTCATAATTTTGCAAACTTGCCAAGCGACACGCAACACCCCAGTCCTCTAATAATGGCATAGTATGGCTTGCTTCCGAGCATTTTCCACCCATATTGCTCAATTCAGGGGTGAAGGGAAATGGCACTTCTGAGCCCAAAATAACAAACGGATCATAATCAGAATTTTTTATTTGTTGCGCAATGGCAATCATCGGTGGCATACCTACACCGCCACCAATCAACAATGGCAATTTTTTATCGGTTATCTTGAAACCATTACCAATAGGTCCAATGATTGATAATACATCGCCCACTTTACGCTCAGACAATTGACGTGTGCCCTCGCCCACCACCTTGTAAAGCAAATCAAAAGTGCCGTTCTCAATATCCACTGACATAATTGAAATCGGTCGCCTCATGGATAGAGAATCAGAGACTGTAATGTGTACAAATTGGCCTGGTTTACTGGCGTTGGCAATCAATTCTGATGCTAAGGTTAAAATATATTGCGCGCCATCAAATTGATAGTGTGCCAATATTTGACAATCGCAAACTTTGATTGTATCTCTGTGTGAATTAGGCATCGGTAGTAATCAGTGTGCCAACACCGCCATCAGTAAACACCTCTAAAAGCACAGCGTGAGAAACACGTCCATCAATAATGTGCGTGGATTTAACCCCATTTCTAACCGCCGATAAGGCACAACCAATCTTAGGCAACATACCGCCATGAATAGTGCCATCACCAATCAGTTTATCAACTTTTTTAGCGCCCAACCCTGTTAACAATTCGCCTTCTGCGTCTAATAGACCCATGGTATTGGTCAACAAAATGAGTTTTTCAGCATTGAGTGCTTCAGCAATGGAGCCTGCCACTAAATCGGCATTGATATTGTAATAACAATCATCGTCACCTGTGCCAATTGGTGCAACAACAGGAATAGCATCCAACGAGGCGTCAATCACCGAGGCGTCAACACTATCAACTTCACCCACAAAACCCAAATCCACACCTTCTGGTGTGGGTAGTTTTTTGGCAGAAACCAAACACTTTCCCTTGCCCACCAAACCAATCGCATGTCCGCCATGCTGGTGGATTAAATCTACTATTTCTTTATTAACAACATCGCCTAAGACTTTTTTCACCACATCCATGGTTTCGCCATCAGTCACACGCATACCGCCAATAAATTCACTTTTTTTGCCGATTTCTTCTAATGTTTTGCCAATTTGCGGTCCGCCGCCGTGTACTACAATTGGGTTCATACCAACCGATTTCATTAGCACAACATCACGTGCAAAACTGGATTTTAGTTTTTCGTCCACCATGGCATTGCCACCATATTTAATAACAATCGTCTTGTCTTTAAATTTTTGGATATAAGGCAGTGCTTCAATTAAGACACGTGTAATTTCCGACATTTTGATACTGTATAAAGTTTGTTGAATCGCTATTTTACCAATGAAAACTGCTTAAGACTACTGCAAAATAGCCAATTTATTATTTAAACCGAGCATCATATTTTTGTTGAATATTTTTCGGCCAAAGGCTGTAAAGATAATCCAATAGCGCTTGTTTTTCTTTATTGTTTAACTTACCTCTAAAAGCAGGCATCCAGCCACCAAGTTTTGCACCGCCATTTTCGATGGTTCTTAACAATACTTTTGGAGAGTGGTGCCAAGTATGTGCTGTGCCATTCAGTGGTGGTGCTGGAAACATGCCATTTGGCAATCGTTTTTTCCAATTCTCAACTGTTCCTTGCGCTTGTTCGCCGTGACAAGTGGCGCAATTGTTTTTAAACGTGGTTTTGCCTAATTGAATATTAGGGGTTGCTTGAGTGTCTGAATCAAAACAACTACTAAGCAATATACTAAATACAACAATAAATATCTTTTTCATCTTTTTTTCTCCGAATTATTTTTCATTAAAATAAAATTTGCATACTCATACGTCTACAAATTCTTAATTAAAAGCGTTGCCTCATGCAGGCAATAATGCCTAGAGGAAATATGTAATTGGAGGTGGATTTAAAATCGGCTCAGACAAAAAGTAATAATGCACACCAATCGAAGCATACGTCACCGACACAGTTTTTATTAATTCTAAACTTGGTGTTGCGGTCTGAATTGCCATGCAGATACTACAAATATTGTCACATTGAACATGATTATCATGCATTGATATTGTTTGTGTTGTGTGGTTTTCAACAGGCGAACAATAAACATCGGTATTGGTTTGTGCGCCTGAAAATGAAGCCGATAAAAATAATAGCAATATCAATAAAACTTTCATATCAAGGGATTTTATCACAAAAAAATTTCTTGCAAATCATTTAAAAAATCAAACCCTCGCTTAGAAGGGCGAAGCCATTGATTGTCTAACTCAATTAAACCTAAAGCTTGTGCTTTATCAATTTGATTACTAATTATTTCAATAGATTGCCCTGTACGTTGTTCAAATAAATCTAGAGAAAACCCTTGTTTTAACCTTAGCGCATTGAGCATAAATTCAAAGCTGATATTTTCCACTTTGCTTGTCTTGTTTTTATTATTTTCAATGAAGTCTTTGGGATATTTTGATTGCACAGTGCGAATAATATCGTCGTCTGTGGTAATTTTTCCATGTGCACCCGCGCCAATACCCAGATAATCGCCAAAATGCCAATAATTCAAATTATGCTTGGCTGCTCGATTTGAAAATGCCGAAACTTCATATTGAATAAATCCTGCTTTTTCTAAAAGCAACTGCCCTTGCTCTTGCATCTCCCACACATTTTCTTGTAAGATTTTGGGTGGATGCTTGGCAAATAAGGTGTTGGGCTCAATGGTTAATTGATAAAAGGAAATATGCGCTGGATTAAGCGCAATGGCTTGTTTAACATCGCTCAAACATTCACCAATACTTTGGTTTTCAAAACCAAACATCAAATCGATATTGATATTCTCAAACCCAAGCGCTTGGGCTTGTTTGGAAGTTTCAATGGCTTGTCGAGCAGAATGTATTCTGCCTAAATGCTTGAGATGTTGGTCATTAAAGGATTGCACGCCAATGGACAAGCGATTAACGCCCAATTTTCTTAAAGCGCCAAATTTTTCTTTGTCGCTTGCACCAGGGTTAGCCTCCAAGGTGATTTCAATATCATCGGCAAAATCTAACTGATTTTTAAGCCCTGCAAATAGCACCTCCATTGCTTCATCCGAACACAAACTCGGCGTACCACCACCGATAAAAATGCTTTGTATTTCTCGCCCTTGCACCCAGTGCAATTGCTCTTTTAGATTGCTCAATACCGCTTGCATGTAGGCTTTATCATTTTCATGCCGTTGCTCATGTGAGTTAAAATCACAATACGGGCATTTTTTAACACACCATGGGTAGTGAATGTATAGCGAAAGTGGTGGAAGTGCTATCAAGCGCTTAACGCTTCCAACAACGCCTGCAGTGCCTTGGCTCGATGTGAAATCGTATTTTTAATTTCAGGTGCTAATTCGGCAGCCGTGCAATCATGTGTTGGCAGATAAAACACTGGATCATAACCAAAACCATTTTGACCAACCTTTTTGCGTAAAATCTCACCTTCCCATCTACGTTGAACAATGATAGGTGTTGGGTCGTCTGCATGCTTAACAAAAACACAGGCACACCAAAATTTTGCTTGACGATTGCCATCAGCAACGTCTTGCATTGCTTGCAATAATTTTTGTGTATTGGCTGTATCGTCACCATGATTGCCTGCGTAACGCGCTGAATAAATACCAGGTGCGCCATTCAGTGCGTCCACCGCAATGCCCGAGTCATCTGCCAAAGCAGCTAGCCCTGATTGTTTGGCAGCGTTACGTGCTTTAATCAAGGCATTTTCAACAAAACTCAATCCAGTCTCAGGTACCTCTTCAACATTCATGTCCTGCATTGATACAACTTGATAAACGCCATTCAGCATGGCGTTAAATTCCCTGATTTTTCCTTGGTTATTGCTGGCAAGAATGATTTTTTGCATCGTGTATAATTTAACTCAATATTTTTATAGGATTTATTATGACACAAGATGAAATGAAACAAGCGGTCGCCCAAGAAGCATTAAACTATGTCGTTGAAAATACTATTATAGGCGTTGGTACTGGCTCAACCGCTAATTTTTTCATTGACGCCTTAGCGACTATAAAAGATAAAATTAAAGGTACCGTAGCAAGTTCTGAAGCAACCGCACAGCGATTAGAGTCACACGGCATTAAGGTGTTTGATTTAAATGAGGTTGAACAAATGTCGGTTTATATTGATGGTGCGGACGAATCAGATGCTGGCTTAAACCTTATTAAAGGTGGCGGTGGCGCACTAACCCGTGAAAAAATTGTGGCAGCAGTCGCTGATAAGTTTGTTTGTATTGCCGATGAATCTAAACTGGTCAAGGTGATGGGAGAATTTCCTTTGCCTGTAGAGGTCATCCCCATGAGTGCAAATTACGTCACTCGTGAAATTGTTAGAAGAATCGGTGGCAATGTAAAACTGAGAGATTTCACCACTGATAATGGCAATTTAATTCTAGATGTTAGTGACTTAAAAATCACCGATCCAAAACAAATGGAAACTGAACTTAATAGTATTGTTGGTGTTGTTACCAATGGATTATTTGCCAATAGCCCTGCGGATGTGTTGTTGTTAGGCACACCAAATGGCGTTAAGGTTGTGATTGCTTAATTTTTATACAAGTTTATTGTTTCTTGCAAAGTTTTAATTTTAGCCTCTACAATATCGTATAAATCTTGCGAACTTACCAATGTTTTTGCACGCTCATAGTGCCCGATTGCCTGCTCTAAGTTACCTTGTGTAATCAGTGCTTTTGCGCTTTGGATGTGTGAGCGCCCTAAATCTCCCTGCTCTAAATACAATAAAGACAATAATTTATAAGCCGCATAATTGCCTTGGTTTGTCCGTAAAAAAGGCTTTAAAACTGATATACCTAAATGGGCTTGCCGATTGTCTAAATAAGCTTTAGCGGCATAATACACGCTCGCCTCATCTTCTTCAGTGTCGTGATTCTTATTGAAATATTGCTGCGCCACTGTGACATCACCCAAAGACGCAGCAATACGTCCTGCCAAAATATTGCTAGGCTTGCTGTTATTAATCACTAGCAATTTATCTACCTGTTGTTTGGCACGCTGATAATCTTGTTTCTCAAATGCTTGGTAAGCCTGCATATAATAAGTAATCGCTTTATCCTCTTCTATCTTAATCTCTTGGTGTTGTTGATAATACAATTTAGCTTTGATTGTGGCATATTCAAAAGAGTCTTTTTTGTATTCACCTGAAGTACGTTCTAAACGTTGTAAACTGTCTGAAATACGATTGACGCTAAGCGGATGAGTACGCAAAAACTCTTTTGCATTGGCATTATTTTTTAATTTTTTAAAAAAGTTTGCCATGCCTTGTGGATTAAATCCAGAGCGTTTCAACATAGTGGTACCAACCCTGTCTGCCTCCCATTCGTGCTCACGGGTAAAATCAATACTTTGCTGTAAACTGCCTGCAAGGGTAGAGGTAAAAATAGCCTCTGATGCTTCATCACTCTTCACTAAAGCTGCCGCTAAGACACCTGCTAACAGTAAATATTTTTGCTTGTCTGATTTTTCAGAAAATCGCAGTAAATGATTTTGTGTAATATGTGCTATTTCATGACAAAGCACAGCTGCTAACTCAGACTCAGAATCTGAACTTAACAACATACCTGTGTGTACACCAATATAACCATAGGGGCCCGCAAAGGCATTAATACTATTGTCTTTTAGAAAGAAAAAATCAAAATGCTTGTCTGGGTTTTCACCGTAAGTGACCAGTTTGTGGCCTAATTTTTTGAGATAAGTAACCGCTTCAATGTCGGCAACAACCGAATCAGTGTCCCAAATTAATTGCAAAAATTCCCTACCTTGTTTTTTTTCATCTAGCGATTCTGAGAGTTGCACCTCTGGAACACTAAGCGCAAAAGCAAAGAATGGCATTAAAAATAATGATAGGAAGGTTTTCATGGTCTCAACTATTATATTTGACTATTGAAGGGCAAATGATATAAAATACTCGGACTTATTAGAAAACTCTAATATTTATTTAATTTTAACTAACACTTATATAAGGAGTCCCACATGGCTGACGAAACTTTAGACGCATCAGGCTTAAACTGCCCATTACCAATTTTAAAAACTAAGAAGGCATTATCCAAAATGGATGCGGGCAAGGTCTTAGATGTAATTTCAACTGATGCTGGTTCAGTAAAAGACATTGAGGCTTTTTGTAACCAAACTGGTAACAAACTTATTTCAACAGTAGAAGACGGTGGAAAATATGTCTTCACAATTGAAAAGGTTTAAAAAACTAATCTAAAGGGGGCTTTTTTATGTCAGATAACAACAAGATGACTATTATTGCCACTAAAGGTACTTTTGACTGGGCGTTTCCGCCATTCATTATTGCCTCTACTGGCGTAGCAATGGACAAAGAGGTAACTATTTTCTTTACTTTTTATGGGCTTAATCTTTTACTAAAAGATACTTCCAAATTAAAAGTAACGCCAATTGGCAATCCATCGATGCCGATGAAAATGCCATTCGGTCCTAAGTGGTTACAAAAAATTGATTTTGGTCCTAAAATCCCAAATATATTTTGGAATATCCCAGGTGCAGAAACATTGGTCACTTATTTAATGAAAAAAACAATGGCCAAACATGGTGTTGCTAAATTGGAAGATTTGCGCGCGATGTGCCAAGAATTTGATGTTAAATTTATTGCTTGTGAAATGACGGTTGAGCTTTTTGGTTACAGTAAAGAGGACTTTATTGATGGCGTTGAGTTTGCAGGTGCAGCTTCATACTTTGATGAAGCGGCGACAGGCAACCATCACCTATACATGTAATTTTTTGCTTCGTCTTTTTTGCTTTTACTGTGTTAGACTTTGAAAATCTTTCAATCATATAGTTTTATCTATACTCAATCAAGATTTTCAAAGTCTGCCTTGTAAAAGAGAAAAAATACTTGCAAAAAACTAACACACATTAAATCTAAAAAAACCGCCGAAAGGCGGTTTTTTTATGTCCAGTCCAAACTCAGCCAACCTCGTTCTGCTGCCACTTTTTTAAGCTTGTCGTCAGCGTGCACAACGATTGGATTGTCAACTAATTCCAACAGGGGCAAATCGTTGTGCGAGTCAGAATAAAAATAAGAACCCTCTAAAGCTTCATTGTTGGTTTTGCACCACTGTTGTAATTTATGCACTTTCCCAATTTGGAAACACGGCTCACCCGATACTCTTCCGGTAAATTTTCCATCAATCATTTCAGGCTCTGTTGCTAACAATTCTTCAATGCCATAGGCTTGTGCAATTGGACGAGTCACGAATGAATTGGTGGCAGTAATGACAATAACTTTATCACCATTTTTTTTATGTAAGTCCACCACTTTTTGCGCTTTTTCTAAAAGAATGGGTTGAATTTTCTCGCTCATAAATTGTTGGTGCCAAATTTTTAATTGCCGAACAGAATTGTTTGCCAAAGGCGTCAGACAAAACTCTAAATATTTGTTAATATCTAATTTGCCTTGTGCATAATCGTCAAAGAATTTTTGATTTTGTCGTTGATAATTATCAACATCCACTGCGCCAATTTCACTTAAAAATTCGCCCCACAAAAAATCACTGTCGCCGCCTAATAGGGTTTTATCTAAATCAAAGAGTGCCAGTGCCATTAATAAACCTCGTCGTGTGCACCAATATCAATGAGTATAATCTGATTGTTCTTAATTATAAAATCGACAATGATACGATAATTCATATTGATGGAAATACTGTAATAATCATTTAGCTTCCCTTGTAGTTTATGCAACTTTAAGGATGGATGTTGCAGATTATTTTCTAATAAAACAATAGTCTTTGCATATTGCGACAAGACTTCTGGATGTTTTTTAACAAATTTTCTTAATTTCTTGAGATACCTATCGGCAACAATGAGTTCATAGCGCATCAATTAAGTCTTGCAGGTGTTGTTTGGCTTTTTGCACCTTATAATCGCCCTTTTCAATATCTTGCATGGTTTGCATATAAGCAACATCCAACTCATTGGCTCGAAATTCATTGTATCTCTCAACCCCAAGCACAACAAACTTATTTTTACCTCGAACATTAATAAACACTTCTTCAGACTGGGCTAATGCCTCATCAAATATAGACACTCCCTTAGTTTTAACTTCATTTGCAGTAATATTCATAGTTCTATTAAAAGTTTTTAAATGGTTCTTTTAAAAGTATTATACTATTCTTTATAATTGTTTAAAGCATTTTTTGGCTTTTTCAATGCTGCGCTCAATATCACTATCGCTGTGTGCCGTGGAAACAAATCCAGCTTCATAAGCACTCGGTGCTAAATAAACACCCTCTTCTAACATTAAGTGAAAAAATTGATTAAAACGCTCAACATCACAAGCACAAGTTTGTGCAAAATTTGTCACTGTATCAATATCAGTAAAAAACAAGCCAAACATACCGCCCACAACGTTAGCTGTCATCGGGATATTATGTTCTTTTGCAGCTGTAACAATGCCATTTGTTAGCTTAAGTGCTTTCTGTTCTAAATCTTGATATAAATTTTTATCATCATCAATTGCCTCTAACATGGTTAAACCCGCCGCCATTGACATTGGGTTACCTGAGAGTGTGCCTGCTTGATAAACTGCGCCCAATGGGGCAACACACTGCATAATTTCCTTTTTGCCACCAAAAGCACCCACCGGCAATCCACCACCAATCACTTTACCCAAGGTGGTTAAGTCTGGCACCACGCCAAATTTTTCTTGCGCACCACCTTTTGCTACTCTAAATCCTGTCATCACCTCATCGAAGATGAGTACTGCGTGATATTCATCGCAGATTTCTCTTAAGCCTTGCAAAAATCCCTCAACTGGGGAAATGCAGTTCATATTTCCAGCAACCGGCTCAACAATAATGCAAGCAATTTCCTTTCCTTTTTCAGCAAATACTTGTTTGACTTGTTCTAAATTATTGTATTCAAGTGTTAGGGTGTGTTTGGCAAGATCGGCTGGCACACCTGCTGAACTGGGCTCACCCAATGTCAATGCACCAGAACCTGCTTTAACCAATAACGAATCTGAATGTCCGTGATAACAGCCTTCAAATTTAACAATGGCATCACGCCCTGTAAATCCTCGCGCTAAACGAATCGCACTCATTGTGGCTTCTGTGCCCGAACTTACCATGCGTACCAACTCAATTGACGGCAGTAACGCACAAACTTTTTTTGCCAAGGCTGTTTCAATCTCAGTCGGTGCACCAAAGCCTAAACCGTTATGCAAAACCTTTTCTACCGCTTGTATGACTTTTTGATTGGCGTGACCTAAAATCATTGGCCCCCATGAGCCAACATAATCAATATACTTTTTGTCATCCACATCAAATAAATAGGCACCTTGTCCGCGACTAAAAAATACGGGTGTACCACCAACGCCTTTAAATGCTCGAACAGGTGAATTTACACCGCCTGGGATAACTTGTTGAGCTTCGTTAAAAAGTTGCTGTGATTGTGTCATTATTTATTCTCCAAAATCTGTGGGTAGGTTTTCAAATGTGTAATGTGCGACCATACAATCAATACATTATCCAATAATAATTTAATATTGGCATTGGTTTTTGACAGATTAATTGCATGGGAAACATCGGTTAATAATTTAAATAAAAAATTAATTTTTGCGTTTGTAATAATTTGATTAAGCTCAACCAAACCGCCTTCTTGCTTAAGGGATTTAAGCCGAATACCTTCAATAATTAAATGCTGTAAACAATCCAGTACTTCTATCTCAACACCCTCAAAATCCTGTGTCTGATTAATGTTTGTTGGGTGTATAGCGATATTTAATAATTGATTTTGCCATTTTTGATAATTAATAAATCGATCGCCTGAGAGTTCATCAAGTACCTTAAAAGGCACGCCATGCATGGTTTCTAACAAGTGCGGGATGTCAAAATCTTGGTTGTTCTCAATATGAGATTCAACCCAAGTTTGTGTTGCTTGGTCATAAGCGGGGCTGATATGAACACTCTGACAACGAGAAGTGATTGTGACTGGCAAACTCTTGGCATTATGCGCCAGTAAAATAATTAAGGTGTTTTCTCTGGGCTCTTCCAAAGTTTTTAGCAAACTATTGGCCGCATTAATATTCATTTGGTCGGCATAAAAAATAACGCCAATTTGTAACTTATCAGCCGTTTTACCCAATGTTTCACAAAAAGCACGCACCTGATCAACGCGAATATCTTTAGAGCGGTTTTTGGTTGTTAGATTCATTTCACCCGCACGACAATAAATCATATTGGGGTAATTAGAGCGCCTAATGAGTGCAGGGGTTTCTAGGTCTTGCCTAACATTGTCCTTTTTAAGGATCTCATCATCCCCAATCAATGTGCCAACCAATTGTTGCATAAGCTCAAACTTGCCTATTTGTTGCGCTCCTGTAATCAGCAAGGCATGTGGCAGGTGATTTTGCTCAATCATCTGTTTAAGTTTGGCAAAGGCGTTTTGGTGCCAAGGCAGTATTTTCATAGTGTTGATAAAACCTTCTGAATTTGGCTTGAAGTGTTTTCAGCGCTTTGCGAAGCGTCAATCAATTTAATGCGCTCAGGATACTGCTTAGAACGTGCAATATAGGCATCACGCACACGATTAAAAAAGTTTAGACTTTCCTGCTCAATGCGGTCTTTCTCACCTCTGGACACTACACGCTGCATACCAATTTCAACGCTCACATCTAAAAGCAAGGTCATATCAGGTACAAAGTCCTGCAATACCCAAGCTTCTAATTGTGCAATGCGGGCAATATCCAAACCACGTCCGCCACCTTGATAGGCGTAGGAAGCATCGGTAAACCTGTCGCTAAGTACCCAATCTCCTCGGGACAGCGCTGGCATTATTTTATTTTGAATGTGCTCATTTCTGGCAGCAAACATCAACATTAATTCTGTCTCATCGTGCATTTTTCCTGTTGCATTGCTGAGCAGTAATTCGCGAATTTTCTCACCTACTTCTGTGCCGCCTGGCTCACGTGTGAGTATGACATTGATATTTTTAGCTTCTAAATAGCCGCAAATAAAGTCAATCTGAGTGCTTTTTCCTGCGCCTTCTACGCCATCAATGGTGATAAATTTTCCTGTTTGCATCAGGGTGCCTCTAATAACCCAAAGATGTTTAACAAAAAGATGGAATTTTGCTCTAGAATGGATTTTAAAAAATTATTCATATCAAGGACTCTGGATGGTTTTTTTAAAATTCATTATAAAGGGGAAGGTCGTTTTTTGATAGGTGTTTTTGGCTTGTTGGAGACGCCCAAATCATTTTAGATACTTTTTAATGTTGCGTTTGTGTTCTTCATAAGTTTGTGCAAAAACATGGCTACCGTCTTTCTTGGAAACAAAAAACAAACTGTTGCCAGATGCTGGATGTAGTGCTGCGCGCAGCGAAGCAATACCAACCGAAGCAATCGGTGTGGGTGGCAAGCCTTTGTTTCTATAAGTATTATAAGGACTGTCAACACGCAAATCTTTGCGTGTTAAATAACCACGATACGATTTGCCTAAGGCATAGACAACCGTTGGGTCGGTTTGCAGACGCATTCCCAATGCCAAGCGACGCATAAACACACCTGCGATTTTTGACTTTTCAGGATTATGTGCGGTTTCTTTTTCAATTAATGAAGCCAGTATTAATGCTTGCTCTGGGCTGGTTAAACGCAAATTTTTATCGCGTTTTCTCCACTCAATAGCCAGTATGCCTTTTAAGGTTTGATTGGATTTTTTAAAAACACTGGCAACACTATCGCCCACATTCACTTGATAAGTGTTTGGCCAGAAAACCCCTTCATAAGGGGGTTTTATACCTGCTACCTGCATTGTCTCCTTAAACGAACCATTAGACCGTAGCGCCTGATTGGCTTCAAGTTGTTGATAATAATCAAATGCTGTTTTGCCTTCAATTAGCGTGATGTTACGTGTTGCCACTTTTGCCGACACAAAATTAGACAGCAAATCCATCGCACTCATATCGGGCGTTATATCGTAATAGCCCGTTTTGATATTAGCATAAGAATCAAAAATCTTAACCGCCATATGCACAAAAGAACGCGAACGAATTATTTTTTGCTTCTCAAGGTCGTTTGCTACAGTAATAATTGTGGCGCCTGGGGGTAGATGGTAAACCACTAGCTCGGTAACTTTGATGGTGTTTGCCCAATAAAGTAGCGATAACACAAACAAAATAACAATAATGAAAAAGTTTCTGACTAATTTCATTATTCAATTTCCTGAAACTTATCAATTAGTTTTTGCGTGATGTTGTGCTGTTTAAAAACTGTTTTGTTAATGCCAGTAACCGGCTTGATGCCAATCACACTATTGGTAATAAACACTTCATCACAAGCCAATAGTGCTTTGAGCGTCAGTGTCGTTATTTTGACTTGTAGTCCTAATTCACGGGAAATTTTAAGTACTACAAAGCGTCGCGTTCCTGCAATACCGCACTGGTCTAAGTTTGGCGTTAATATCATATTGTCTTGCACAGCGAAGATATTGCCCTGTGTCACTGAAATCACACATTGATTTTCATCTAACATGAGGCACTCATCGCCACGTAATTCACTGCGTGCCAAGATTTGCTCAAGACGATTACAATGCTTAATATTAGCTAGGTGTTGATTGTTAGCGTAGCCACTGCGACAGACACTAAGTGTGTATTCATCAGGTAGTTTGGGTGGCTTTGAAACAATAACAATCCGTGTTGGCTCAATGTCTTGTTCAAATCCATAACCCCGCAAACTCTCACCACGAGAAAGTATGATTTTTACGATTGCGTTTGTCGTATTGGCAACTTCAAGTGCTGTATTAATATCTTGCAACCAAGTCTTTTCATCCACTGGATTTATATTTAATTGTGCACGGCCTTTTTCTAATCGTGCAAAGTGTGCTGACCAGAGTAATAATTGTGAATTTTGTAGCACACAAGTTTCAAACAAGCCATCACCAAACTGCGTTAAACGATTAAAAACACTTAACGTAGATTGTTGCTTTCCATTAATTAAAACGACTTCTTTCATGGCTTACATTATAATTAGTCCAAAGTGAATAAATATAAAGACTTCTGATAACATCAACTTTTTTATTCTCAAAATCTATTAGACTTTCATGAAAAAAACACTCAGAGTATTTGCACGTAACTTATTAGACAGCGCTAAAGATTTAGCGCCGATTATTTTAGTTATTGGTTTTTTTCAAGGTGTTGTTCTACAGCAAGGCATTCCAAATTTTGCTAATATTGCGATTGGCACAGGGTTTATTCTGCTAGGTCTGACCTTATTCATTTATGGTTTAAATTTGGGACTCTTCCCCATTGGTGAATCCTTGGCTTTTGCCTTTGTTAAAAAAGGTTCAATAACATGGTTGCTCATCTTTGCCTTTGCGCTTGGATTTGGCACAACAGTCGCAGAACCCGCACTCATTGCAGTTGCCAATGAAGCTGCTAACGTGGCACAACTTGGTGGCTCAATAAAAACAACAGAATTACAATCTTATGCACAAATCCTGCGTTATACAGTCGCCATATCGGTTGGACTTTCAGTGTTATTGGGCGTGTTGCGCATTATTAAAGGTTGGTCGCTAACCCATTTAATTATCGGTGGCTATCTGTTAGTTATTATTACCACGGTTTTTGCGCCTGACAATATCATTGGTATCGCTTATGACTCTGGTGGTGTAACAACCAGCACCATCACTGTGCCACTGGTAACCGCATTGGGCGTTGGTTTGGCCAGTTCAATTCGTGGCAGAAATCCAATGACTGACGGCTTTGGCATGATTGCGATTGCCTCTTTGTTGCCGATTGTGGCAGTGATGATATTTGGGATATTGTGGTAAGTTTATGATAAATTTATTACAACCTTTTATTGATATGCTCGCGGATGTAGCCCCCATTGCCTTGGTGTTGTTCAGCTTCCAAGCTGTTATTCTGAGGCAAAAAATTCCAGACCTGAAAAAAGTAATTGTTGGTTTTGTTTTGGTATGGATTGGACTAACCTTCTTTATTATGGGGTTAGAGGAGGCACTCTTTCCGCTAGGAAAACTCATGGCAAATCAACTCACCAGTCCTGCTTTCATTGGTGAGAATGTTAGTTGGGAAAGTTATTATTGGGTATATATTTTTGCCTTTGCTATTGGATTTTCTACCACAATTGCAGAGCCTTCACTGTTAGCAGTTGCCATCAAAGCGCATCAAGTATCGGGCGGCTCAATTAAAACTTGGTCTCTACGCATTACTGTTGCAATTGGTGTGGCGATTGGTATTTCTTTGGGCAGCTATCGTATTGTGGTTGGGCTGCCCATTCATTACTTTATTATCACTGGCTACGTTGTAGTATTAATACAAACGTATTTCGCCCCCAAAGACATTATTGCTTTAGCGTATGACTCTGGCGGTGTCACCACCTCTACGGTAACGGTACCTTTAGTTGCCGCCCTAGGCTTGGGTTTAGCGAGTACAATTGAAGGTAGAAACCCGATGATTGATGGTTTTGGGCTGATTGCCTTTGCCTCATTATTTCCAATAATGAGTGTGTTGGCTTATGCACAAATTACAGATTTTTTAAACAGGAGAAGGGAAAATGCACTTTAAACTAATTATTGCCTTTGTTGATCATGACAAAACCGATAAAATTATAGATGCGGCGAGAACAGAAGGGGCAACTGGATCAACTGTCATCTCGCAAGCACGAGGTGAAGGGCTGCATTGTAATAAAACATTTTTAGGTTTAAGTATAGATACTCCAAGAGATGTTTTATTATTACTTGTAGAACAACACCTTGCTAGATCGATTTTAGAGAGTATCGCTAAAGCAGGGGAATTTAACCGCGACGACCAAGAAGGTATCGCTTTTCAAATTGATGTAGAAGATGCTGTTGGCATCGCTCATCAAATACAAGCATTAGAAGCAACTGTGGAGAAAAAACTATGAAAGACCCAATATTAGTAAAAGACGTAATGTGGACAGAAGTTGACATCATTGACAGTAAAATCACTGTGCAAAGCGCTTTAGACGATATGCAACATAAAAAAACCAAAATGTTAATTATTGATAAGACACATGAACACGATGAATATGGTGTGGTTTTAATCGGTGATATTGCTGCCAAAGTCATTGCTGAAGGGCGCTCATTGGAACGTGTTAATGCTTATGAAATTATGACCAAGCCTGCTATTTCTGTGCACTCCGATATGGAAATTCGATACTGCGCCAGATTTCTAACTCGCCTTAATTTATCTCGCTGTCCAGTGGTAGACAATGGCAAGATTGTTGGTGTTATTAGCCTCACCAGTATTGTTTTTGGTGGGATACGTATTGTATAAGCATATTAATATATATTGATGTACTTGCATTACCTTGGTACACTGTATAGAATGGGTCGCTATTTTATTTTTAACAAACAAGGAACAGAATGAATACAATTAAGAACATATTAATGATCATTGGTGCAATTGCACTTTATTACATGGTTTCATTGCAAGTGCAGTATGGAGTAACAACTAAAGTTATTAGTGAAATGATTTCGCCAGAATTACACCCAGACGCCATGGAAAAAGTCTATATGCCAATGACCAATAGACTGCTTGATACCAAAGATATTACTATGGCTTCTATTGTGCGTGTTCCTATTGATAAAGAACTTTCAAATGAAGATGTAGAAGAAGCAATGGAATCTGTTGCGGTAGAAAGAAGTATTCGTTCAGTGGGTATGTTGCCACTTTCAGAAATGGTTGAATTACAAACAGGTGACAAACAACGTTACCTAAAAATTTACCAATATTGCTCACCTAGAACAGCCATGACCATGGTTGACCATTCAGATGCGTTCTCAGCCTACTTGCCTTGTCGTCTTGCAGTGATTGAAGACAAACAAGGGCAAAGATGGGTTTACACCCTAGATATGAATCCTATGATTTATGGTGGTGCGCCATTACCACCTGGGTTACTTGAAAAAGCAATCGCCGTTCAAGAAACCATTAATGCCATCCAACAGGCTGGTGCAACAGGTGATTTCTAAATTATTAGTGATTCATTATTAATGATTAATAAAAACCGCTCTTTTGAGCGGTTTTTTATTGTCTAAAATATCTCCAACATGAAACCTATTCACCATCAACTTGATTTTGGCGTTACTTGCATTGACACGCAACACATACGCAATGACTTTGTAGCCGCTTACCTAATTGAAGACAACCAACGTGCTGCTTTTGTAGATACAGGCTGTTATCTATCCGTGCCTACGCTGCTTGCCACATTGGATAAAAAAAACATCAAACGAGAGAATGTAGATTATATTATTCTAACGCATATTCATCTTGACCACGCAGGTGGTGCGGGCGAACTCATTAAATATTTACCCAATGCCAAAATCATTGTGCATGAATATGGCGCAAATCACTTAATTGACCCATCAAAATTGCGTGCTGGGGTAATTGGGGTTTATGGTAAATTGTTTTTCAAACAATACTTGGGCGACCTAATCCCAGCACCTGAAAACAAAATCATCATTGCAGAAGACAAAAATGAAATTACACTGGGTGCGCGCAAACTGAAGCTTATTGATACCCCTGGTCATGCCAGACATCATATTTGTATTTGGGATGAAAAATCCCGTGGCATTTTCTCTGGCGATACTTTGGGTGTTAGTTATCGGGCGTTTGATACCGAGCAAGGCAACTTAATTTTTCCACCCACCACGCCCATTCAATTTGACCCTGATGCTTGGAAAAATACCATCAATCAACTGATGAATTTGCAGCCAAAATACGCTTATCTAACACATTTTAACCGTATTGAATTTAATCAAAAATCAGCCGATATGCTGATGGCAAACATTGACAACTTTGTTGCTATTGCGCGCCAAATGCAAAACTATACAAATCGCCACAAAGCCATTAAAGAAGCTTTGCTTGATTACCTATTAGAAATTGCCATGCAACATGGTAGCGCCTTGGACAAAACGCAACAAATCAAAATGTTTAAAGGTGATTTAGAAATTTGCGCACAAGGTTTAGGGGTTTGGCTGGATAAGAATCAGTAGTACGAGCAACAATAATCAACTGTTTTTTTGACTTTAAGTTTAAAACTGGAATCCTTTGGCACTTCAAATGAAGTATGCTTTGTAAACGTTTTCCACTCACTCTCATTCGGCAATAATACATCCACCTCACCTGCTTGAATCTCCATTAATTCATTATCCTCAGTGCCAAACTCATACTCGCCAGGCATCATAATGCCCAGTGTTTTTTTACTGCCATCAGCAAATTGCACAACACGTGAACTTACTTTACCGTCAAAATAAATATTGGCTTCTTTAATAACACTTACATTTTCAAAACTTGACATAATAACCTTAGATTTGATCCAAAATATATTGTGTTAATAAAGGCACAGGTCTGCCTGTTGCGCCTTTTTTAGCACCACTAACCCAAGCAGTACCCGCAATGTCTAAATGTGCCCAACGGTAGTCCTTGGTAAATCTGGACAAGAAACAAGCCGCAGTCACAGTGCCTGCTTCACGCCCACCAATATTACCCATATCGGCAAAATTTGATTTAAGCAATTCATCATATTCATCATCCAGTGGCAGTTGCCACGCTGTATCGTTGGCACGTTTGCCCGCTTCAATCAAATCATTGGCCAAGTCTTGGTCATTTGCCATCACCCCGCAATGATGTTTACCCAAGGCGATAATCACCGCACCTGTTAAAGTTGCTACATCAATCACCACTTTAGGGTCGAACTTTTTAGCATAAGTAAGTGCATCACATAAAATTAAACGCCCCTCGGCATCGGTGTTAAGAATTTCAATGGTTTGCCCCGACATTGACTTAACCACATCGCCTGGTTTGGAGGCATTATGTGCTGGCATATTTTCAACCGCTGGCACTACAACTGTTAAGTTCACTTTAAGTTTCATTTCAGCCACCGCGCGCATTGCCCCAAGTACAGAAGCTGCACCGCACATATCGTATTTCATCTCGTCCATGCCTGCACCTGGCTTAAGTGAGATGCCGCCACTGTCAAAGGTTACACCCTTGCCCACCAAGACAATCGGCTTAGCCTTGCCATTACCTTGATAACTCAAACTAATCAGCTTGGGTGGCTCAATCGAGCCCTTAGAAACCGATAACAATGAACCCATGCCAAGTGTTGACATGTCTGCCTCTTCTAGCACTTCACAGTTAAGAGAGAATTCTTTGGCTAAATCTTGCGCGCTCTGCGCCAAATAACTCGGCGTACAAACATTAGAAGGCATATCGCCCAGCGTACGGGTAAGTGCCATGCCATTTGCAAGTGCCAAAGCGCTATCAATACTGCCTTGCTTCCCTGCTTCAAATATAACGTTTTGTAGTGCGTTTTTTTCAGTGGGCTCTAAATCAATTTTTTGTATTTGATAATCATTATTTGCCATTGCACAAGTAGCAATATGAACAAACTCATCCACCCAAAATTCAACAGCAGTGGCGGGTAAAAATAACGATTCTAAATTAAATTGATTGGCGGTTTGCGCCAAAGTAATGGCTAACTTTTGTAGTGTTTTCTCATTAATTTCTTGATCCTTTATGCCAATATTTAATTGATGCCCATCTTTAAATGCCACTTTGTTAAACTTAAGTGTTTTATCAAAAACAACTTTTGTTTGTCCCTTTGTGATAGATTTATTGATTTTAAATTTCATTATTTTTGCAACCCATTAAGCCGATTAGACGTATAATTTTACAGTCTATTCTACTTATAACTATAAATTATTATGTTGAAAAAAATACTACTCATATTATTGTTGGTCAGCACTCAAACAATCGCTGACAAAAACGCCGTTATTAAAAACTTGGCACCGTTTTTTGGTGAAATTCAGCCACAAAATATTGTCAAAACGCCGTTTAAGGGCATCTATGAAGTCATCATAGAGTCTCCTATTGAGTCAATTTTAGTTTCAGAAGATGGGCGTTATATCATCCAAGGTGATGCGATTGATTTAACCACTCGGGCAAAGATGCCAACAAGTAATCGGGTCAACGCCTTAAAAAAAGCCCTCATTGATAGCGTGGATGAAAAAGACAAAATTACCTTCAAAGCCGACAAGGAAAAACACGTTGTTCATGTATTTACTGATGTAGATTGTCCTTTTTGCGCAAGGCTTCATGCACAAATGCCAAAAATGAACGAATTGGGTATTACCGTTAAATATTTAGCCTCACCTTTGGCAAGTCTGCACCCACAAGCGCAAACACAAATGGAAAAAATCTGGTGCGCAAATGACAAAGCCAAAGCCATGGATGAATACAAACGCCAAAAAACGATACCAAACTCAAAAGCCTGTGATAACCCTGTTACACAGCAACTGGCTATTGCCAAACAATTAGGTGTCAATGGCACACCTGCAATTTTTCTGGCTGATGGTTCGCATATTCCAGGTTATTTACCAGCAGAGAGTTTGCTAAAACGTATTGAAAAATAACGATAGATTTATTGCTCTACAAGCAATCTGTTGGGTTGTTTTAGAAAAAAAATCACTCAGCACTTTTGCTTACCCCCAAGAAGTTAGTCCGCTAAGTAAATCTTTGGTTTTTGGTACGATTCGTTTCTACCATCAACTCAACGATATTGTTTCTGACTTGTTAAAACACTCGCTGAAGAAACAAGATTTAGACATCCATTGTTTAATGCTGCTTGGCGCTTACCAACTACTGCACTCCAATGTGGCAAGCCACGCCAGTATTTTTGAAACGGTCAATATAGCAGATACGCTGGACAAATCTTGGGCAAAGTCCTTAATCAACGCCATTCTTAGAGAGGTTGACAGACAAAAAGACACCTTAAAACAACAAACACATTACTCACATCCAACTTGGTTATTAAAAAAAATAAAGCATGCTTATCCTGATAATTTTGCGCAAATATTTAAGCAAAACAATACTCAGGCACCAATGACACTTCGTCTGCATCCGCGTCATAACATTGACACACATCTTGATGCCACTAAAATTAAAGTTGCGCCACAAGCGCGCCTACTCAAACAAGCCATAAGCGTTTATGACATTCCAGATTTTGATAAAGGTTCGTGCTTTGTGCAAGATGCCTCGGCACAATTAGCAGCACCGCTACTTGAGCCAAAAAATGGCGATTTAATCTTAGATGCCTGCTGTGCACCGGGCGGAAAAACTACACATATTAGCGAATTAACGCCAAAGTCAAAAATTGTTGCGTTAGACAGTAGTAGCGAAAGACTCAAACGTGTCACAGAAAATATTGAACGATTTGATATTAAAAATATCACACTGCTTCAAGGTAAAGCTCAGACACAAGATTGGTGGGACGGCCAATTATTTGACAAAATTTTACTCGATGCACCGTGCTCAGCCACAGGGGTTATTCGCCGTCATCCCGATATTAAATTACTACGCAAACCTAAAGACATTAGCGCCTTAGTTGCCTTGCAGAAAGATATCCTGGATAACTTATGGACAATGCTCAAGCCAGGTGGCACGCTGCTTTACGCTACTTGTTCTATTTTAAAAAATGAGAATGAACAACAAATCGCAAATTTTCTGCAAAACCACGCAAACGCAACAGAAGTGCCTATTACACTGGATTGGGGGCTAAAAGTTGCACATGGCAAGCAACAAATCCCATGTTATGAATTTGACGGATTTTATTATGCTAAACTTAAGAAAAACATCAAAGAGAAAGACTCATGAAAAAAATAATACCATTCTTGTTGTTATTCATCAGTACGCCAAATATTGCCAACACCATTATTCCTGTGGCAGGCTCGGATTTACAAATCACCATCTACAATAACAATCGAGCCTTTATTAATGACACGCGCAGTGTCAATGTCAACCAAGGTAAGCAAAAACTGGTGTATGAAGGTGTGCCCAGTTCAGTCGTTACCCAAAGTGTGGTGCCAAGCTTTTCGGGCGTAAACACCAAATTGTATTCACAAAACTATGTGTACGATTTGATTTCTTTGGACTCCATGCTTAAAAACAGTATCGATCAAGAAGTCAGCTACTACACCAATGGCGAAAATCCAATGTTGCAACAAGGCAAAATATTATCCACTTCACCCAATGTTATGCTACGCAACGAAGATGGACTTATCACTACTTTGGAAAAACCCACGCAAGTGCTTTTTAACAAAGTACCAAAAAACATGATTACCAAGCCTAGTTTAGTATGGAACACAGAAACACAGGAAGCGGGAAAACTGGACATTGACTTGAAATATCTCACCAACAATATTGGTTGGTCAAGTGATTATGTGCTCAATTTAAAACCAAGTAACTTTGACTTGAAAGGCTGGATTACAGTGAATAATAATTCTGGTGTTGCGTATGAAAACGCAAAAATATCCGTGATTGCTGGTGAGCTCAATACCGCTTCAAAACCTCGCTATCTCAATAGAAACAAGGTGCAGTCAATGGAAATCGCAATGGCAGACCAAGTGGCACAAGAATCTTTTTCTGGCTATCATCTATATCAAATTCCATTTAGAGAAACCATTGACAATAAATCACAAAAACAAATCGCTTTTATTGACAAAAACCAAATTAATTATCAACAATATGGCAAGGCTCATAATAGCCACTTTGGCAACTACAGCGGCGAACAAAAACTCAAATTTGCCAACACCATTGAATTTACAAACAGCAAAGACAACAATATGGGTATTGCGCTGCCCGCAGGTATCGTACGTATGTATAAAAAATCCACCAACGGTCAAACCCATTTTATTGGTGAATCACGCATTAACAACACACCAGAAAATGAAAATGTAAAACTCACCGTAGGCACACTGTTTGATGTGGTCGGTGAAAAACGTATCAGCAAACACCAAGAGAACAAAGAGCTCAAACAAGTTGAAACCACCTACACACTACGCAACCAAGGCAACCAAGCTGTGGAGTTAAGATTAGAAGAGCGAATACCAACCTATGGCAAGGACATTAAACTCAGTAGTAGTTGTGGCAGCATCTGCTCAGTAGAAAAGAAAACTGCCTTTGTTAGAGAATTTAAAGTCAGACTTGCTGCCAAGGAAAGTTACAACTTTACTTCAAATTTTGAAGTGTATTTTAAGAAAAATTGGTTTTAAACCGCCTCTAAAGCAACATCTAACTTTTCTTAAAAATCACTGGTAGTCTTAAGTTCTTTTGCACGAGCACGAGTAACACTTGTCGCCGCCTACTCTATCCTAAAAAATGAAAATGCACAACAAATCGCGCAGTTTTTACAAAGTCATTGGATACAATAGAAAAATAAATCACGCTTGATTGAAGGTTAAACCACTCATAGCAAACAAAGCTCCATCTAATAGGCTGGATGGATTTTATTACGCAAAGCTTCGGAAAATAGGGTAATATATAATACCAATCACCAAAAATAACCACAAAAATAGCACCCATCATTTATAGTTTTTAAGAATTTTATAACACCAAGATAGCAATAAGTATCTAGGTGTTATAAAACCCTCAAAAACAAATAAAGCATAGGCACTATTTATTGCACTTATTTTTGGTGATTGGTATAAACGTTTTTTTAATTTAAAAAAACGTTTACTAATCTATGGGGGATATGATGAAAAAAATACTATTGAGTTTTTTGGTTTCTGCTTTGCTGACATTTAGCGCACAAGCAGCCAATCCAAAATACGTTATTCAAGTTAGCACTGACGATGCTAGAACACAAAAAATTGCGTTAAATAATGCTGCCAATTTACAAAAATATTATGGCGGTTCAGACAAAGTCGATATTGAAATTGTTGCGTTTGGTCCAGGTTTAGGCATCGTAACAGCAAACAATAAAAATGCCAGTCGCGTGGAGAAAATGGCATTCAATAATATTAAATTTACTGCTTGTCAAAACACCATGCGTGGCTTTAAGAAAAAGAAAGGTCATTTCCCAACACTAACTGACGGTGTCGAAAAAACACCTGCTGGCGTGGTACGAATTGGCGAGTTGCAACAACAAGGTTACGCCTATATTAGACCTTAAAAAAAATAAAACCACTTAACAAAATGGGTGCTAACTTCAGGTCAGCACCCATTTTTTTTGATATTTTCATCCAGAGACAAAGCTAAGCTCTTAGCGAGTATTTTAGTTACTGTGGGCAGTGCTTCGCACACAGAACTTTTTGACATTTAACGCAGTGGAAAGGAAGAAGACGAAGCTAAGTTCTTAACGAGTATTCTTTCTTTCCACAAGGCACAATGTTAAAAAATACGAAAGAGCATATGCTTTATTATGTGACTGAGTATTTTTTGACGGAGGAAGACAAAGTTAAAGACTCTTAGCGAGTATTTTTCTTTTTTTACAAGGCAAATTAATAAAAATATGATTGAGTATAGATAAACTATATGATTGAATATTTTTATTAATTTAACGCAGGAAAAATGGAAAAGACGAAGCTAAGTTCTTAACGAGTATTCTTTCTTTCCACAAGGCACAATGTTAAAAAATACGAAAGAGCATATGCTTTATTATGTGACTGAGTATTTTTTGACATTTAACGCAGTGGAAAGGAAGAAGACGAAGTTAAGATTCTAGGGCGATGTCCAACACCTCATCAATCCACTGAACTTTAATAATATTAAGTTCATTTTTAATCTTTTCAGGCACTTCAGAAAGCTCTCGCTCATTATCGTTAGGAATGATAACGGTTTTAATGCCGCCACGTAGTGCTGCCAGCATTTTTTCTTTCAGTCCGCCAATCGGAGTGATTTCCCCGCGTAGCGTAATTTCACCCGTCATTGCCACATCAGCTTTAACTTTTCGGCCTGTTAATACAGACACCAAAGCCGTACACATTGCTGCGCCTGCACTGGGTCCATCTTTGGGTGTAGAGCCATCTGGCACATGGATGTGAATGTCTAGTTTTTCTTGAAAATCACTGGCAACCTTTAACTCTTTTGCACGAGCACGTGTCACACTCATCGCTGCTTGGATAGACTCTTGCATGACATCACCCAATTGACCTGTGTAATTCAGTTTGCCCTTACCTTTGTAAGCCGCAGCCTCAATCGTCAACAAATCACCACCCACCGAGGTCCATGCCAAACCCGTTACTTCACCAATTTGATTTTTTTCTTCTGCCAAACCAAAGCGATGTCTTTTTACACCTAAATATTTTTCTAAAACTTTGGCGTTGATTATTGCTTTGCTCTTACGTTTCTTTAATACCACTTCTTTAACCACTTTACGACAGATGGTGCTAATCGTTCTGTTTAAACTACGTACCCCTGCCTCACGTGTGTAATAACGGATAATGTCTAAAATAGCGCTGTCTTTAAAGGAAATTTCATCATTAGTGATGCCATTATTTTCCATGGCTTTTTTAATAAGATGTCGTTTAGCAATCTGTACCTTTTCATCTTCAGTATAGCCAGAAAGCTCGATAATCTCCATTCTATCTAACAATGGTTGTGGCAAATCTAATGAGTTCGCTGTTGCCACAAACATAACTTGTGAAAGGTCATAATCCACTTCTAAATAGTGGTCATTAAAAGTATGATTTTGCTCAGGATCTAACACTTCTAACATCGCTGAAGAAGGGTCGCCACGATAATCAGAGGCCATTTTCTCAATTTCATCCAATAAAAATAGCGGATTTTTAACCTTAACCTTTTGCATTTTTTGTACAATAGAGCCTGGCATTGCACCAATATAAGTACGTCTATGTCCACGAATTTCTGCTTCATCCCTAACACCACCAAGTGCCATACGTACATATTTACGGTTAACTGCATTAGCAATAGACTCGCCCAATGAAGTCTTACCCACACCTGGAGGACCTACCAAGCACAAGATATTGGCCTTATTATGGGTAACACGTGTTTGCACTGCAAGATGCTCTAAAATACGCTCTTTTACTTTTTCTAGACCATAGTGATCATCATTTAAAATCTCTTGCGCTTTGGCTAAATCTTTGTTGATACGTGTTTGTTTTTTCCATGGCACCTCACACAGATTTTCAATATATGTGCGGATAATCGATGCATCGGAAGATTGTGATGACATGCGTGAGAGTTTTTTTAGTTCTGACTGTGCTTTTTCTTTGGCAGCCTTTGGCATTTTTGCTTTTTTAATGGACGCTTGCAAATCTTCAATTTCATTTTCATCTTCTGCATGCCCCAATTCTTTTTGAATGGATTTCATTTGCTCATTCAAATAATAATCTCTTTGGTTGGACTCCATTTGTTTGCGTACACGAGATTGAATCTTCTTTTCGGTGCCTAAAACATCAATCTCTCCTTGCATGACCGATAAAATCTTATCCAATCGTTTCTGTGCATTTGCACTACCCAAAAGTTCTTGTTTCTCAGCGGTTTTTAGAGATAAATTGGCAATAATAATATCACTGAACCGCTCAACATCATCCACTTCTTTGAGCATCCCTAAAACCTCTTCAGGCACTTTTTTATTAAGCTTGATGTAGGTTTCAAAATTTTCTAATGCCAATCGCATCATGGCTTCAATTTCAGTATTTTGTGCTGATTCTAATGTGAATTCACTCACCTTAACTTCAACATAGTTATCGGCTTCATAAAATTCTTCAATCTTGGCGCGCTTCACACCTTCAACCAACACCTTAATAGTACCGTCAGGCAATTTAAGCATTTGTAAGATTGTCGCCAAGGTGCCAACTGTATGCAAATCTTCGTTTTTTGGGTCTTGCGTTTTTTCTTCTTTTTGTGCAACCAAAAATATATATTTATTACTACCCATCGCTTGGGTAATGGCATTAATAGAATTTTTTCTACCAACAAAAAGTGGCATTATCGTATGTGGAAAAACCACCACATCCCTAAGTGGTAGCAACGGTACCAAATCTTGATTGAGGTCGATTGTTTCTACTGTGACTTCTTCTCCCATAATAGTGTTACACCTTTTAAGCTTAATAATTTAGATAGATAGTGATGAGTGACGTTAATTTCAAGTACCCAAGCACCAAAATCATCCACCTTCTCATTGTGGATATAACCAATATTATGAATCTCACTGCGCACATAGGCACTGGTCACATCAAGTTGTATTTTGGCATGTGTCATCATACCACTAAGTTGTTCTGCTAATGCTTGATAAAGTAAATCAATGCCATCGCCAGACTGTGCTGAAATCCATACACGAAAAATTCTACCTTCCTTGTCTCTATCAATTCTTGGTTTAAAGTTTTCCAAGCAATCGATCTTATTCATCACCAAAATACTGGGTACTTTTTGTGCGTCAATATCAAAAATAATTGCCTGCACTTGTTCGATTTTTTCTTGGTTGTATTCATCGGCCGCGTCCACAACGTGCAACAACACGTTTGCCTGTCTGGTTTCTTCTAAAGTAGATTTAAAAGCTGCCACCAAATCATGGGGTAAATCTTGAATAAACCCTACCGTATCAGCGATGACTGCCTCTCCAGAAGCGGGTAACATCACTCGCCTAATGGTGGCATCCAATGTGGCAAATAATTGTTTATCAGCGAATACTTCTGCATGTGTTAGCGCATTAAATAATGTTGACTTACCGGCATTGGTATAACCCGCCAAAGCAATCATTGGCAGTTCATTTTTAAGGCGTGATTTTCTACCCAAATCACGTTGTTTATGCACTTTTTCCAAGCGCTTAGTGATGTTTTTAATGCGTATGGCGATGAGTCGTTTATCAGTTTCTAATTGCGTTTCACCAGGTCCTCGAAGCCCTATACCACCTTTTTGTCGCTCAAGGTGTGTCCAACCCCTCACCAACCGTGTGGATAGATGTTTTAGTTGTGCCAGTTCCACTTGCAACTTGCCTTCAAATGAACGCGCCCTAAGTGAAAAAATATCTAGAATTAAGCCGGTGCGGTCCATGACTTGGCACTCTAATCGTTTTTCAAGATTGCGTTCCTGAGAAGGGGAAAGTTCTGAAGAAAAAATAACCAAATCTAACGCCAATTCTTGAACCAATAACGCTATTTCTTCTACCTTACCTGAACCGATAAAATATTTAGCATTTGCGTTATTACGAGAAACTTTTAGATTCTGCACCACCTCAAGTCCAGAAGATTTTGCCAACTCGCTAAATTCATCTGAGGCATTTTGAATGTGTCGATTTTCAGGAAGCTCTATGTAGACTAATAGTGTTCGCTCACCTTGCCCAACGGCATCTTTTTGACGGTCAAATAATTCCAACGAAAACTCTTTGTGTAATGATGGATTGCTGAAAAATGACGCTTTGATGGTTACTCATAATAATGCAAAAAAACTTTTACTATGAAGCTTTTTTGCTTTTATTGGTCGTTTTTTGTTTTTTGCTTGTTTTATAAACCATTAATGGCGCTTTTTTCTTTTCAACCACAGCTTTGTCAATTACAACTTCTTTGACGTCGCTAAGTGATGGCAACTCAAACATTGTATCTAACAACAACTCTTCTAAGATAGAGCGCAATCCTCGGGCGCCAGTTTTGCGCTTAATAGCCAATTTAGCAATTGCCGATAAGGCTGGCTTTCTAAAACTTAGTTTTACCCCTTCCATTGCAAAAATTTCTCGGAACTGCTTAACCACCGAATTTTTTGGCTTGGTTAGAATCTGGATAAGCGCATCTTCATCCAACTCACTCAGTGCGGTTTGCACAGGCAAGCGACCAACCAACTCTGGAATTAAACCATATTTAATCAAGTCTTCTGGCTCAATAAGGTCAAACAATGCACTTAGATTCTTTTCTTTACTTAAGTCTTTGACGTCTGCAGAGAAACCAATACCTGTGGCTTTTTCTACACGCTTACCAACAATTTTATCCAAACCATCAAACGCACCACCACAAATAAATAAAATTTTCGAGGTATCTACATCGATGGTTTCTTGATTTGGGTGTTTGCGTCCACCCTGTGGCGGCACTGAAGCAACAGTACCTTCAATGAGTTTCAACATGGCTTGTTGCACACCCTCTCCAGAAACATCACGGGTAATTGAAGGAGAGTCTGAGCGACGAGAAATTTTATCAATTTCATCAATAAAAATAATGCCACGTTCGGCTTGCTTTGGGTCAAAATCACATTTTGATAATAAACTTTTGATCACATTCTCAACATCATCACCAACATAACCGGCTTCCGTTAAAGTGGTTGCGTCTGCCACAGTAAATGGAACATCCAAAAGTCTAGCTAATGTTTGCGCTAACAATGTCTTACCCGAGCCAGTCGGTCCAATCATTAAAATATTAGACTTATCTAACTCTACATTATTTGATATATGTCCGCTTTGTAAACGCTTATAGTGGTTATAAACCGCAACCGATAAAATTTTCTTTGCATGGTTCTGACCAATCACATATTCATTTAGAAAATCACGTAATTGCTTGGGTGTGTAATCCCAATCTTGGTGAACCTCGGTAATTTCTTTTAACGCTTGCTCTTCGAGCAAGTCATGGCAAGACTCAATACACTCATTACAAATGTAAACGCCAGGACCTGCGATAAGACGCTCGACTTCAGATTTTGCTTTGCCGCAAAATGAACAATGAAGATCTTCTGGGTTTTCTGCCATAGTTAAAAAATTACGCTCAACGTTTTGTCAACACTTTATCAATCAAACCGTATTTAGCGGCTTCATCAGCCGACATAAAGTTATCTCTGTCGGTGTCTTTTTGGATGGTCTTAATCGATTGACCTGTGTGTGATTTTAAAATACTATTTAACTTTTCTCTAACCTTAAGAATCTCTTGTGCGTGAATATCAATATCACTTGCCTGACCAGAAAACCCGCCTAATGGCTGATGAATCATACATCTGGCATTAGGCAATGCAAAACGCTTACCTTTAGCGCCAGCAGTCAACAGCAAAGCACCCATGCTTGCCGCCTGACCAATACACAAGGTTGAAATATCAGGCTTAATAAACTGCATGGTATCATAAATCGCCAATCCCGCAGAAACTGAACCACCTGGAGAGTTAATATACAAGTGAATGTCTTTATCGGGATTTTCAGACTCTAAAAATAGCATCTGTGCAACGATAACATTTGCCATGTAGTCTTCAACTGGGCCCACCATAAAGATAACACGCTCTTTTAAAAGGCGCGAATAAATATCATAAGCACGCTCGCCTCGAGCAGATTGCTCGATAACCATGGGCACTTGGTTTAGGTTTTTTATTGTCATTGCTGTTGTTGCGTCACTTCCTCAAATGTCTTTTTCTTAATGGTAACATTGGCGCTGTCTAAAATCAAGTCTTGCACCATTTGTTCTACCACCATCAACTCAATCGTTGCCAATCTAGAAGGATCTGAATTATAGTAATCTAGCATCTGTTGAGCATCTTCGCCATAAGCTTGCGCCATCTCATTAAGTTTTTCATCAATTTGTTCTTTACTGGCATTGAATTTGTTGTCACTAGAGATTTGATTAACCAATAAGCCCAACTTAACGCGGCGTTCAGCTTCAGGGTTGAAAGTAGCAGCAGGCATATCACCCTGAGCAGGCATACCTTGTTGTTGTAAACGCTGCTCCATTTCTTGCTTTAAACTTTGTGCTTCATTATTAATGCTGTCTTGTGGCACTTCAAACGCATTTGCTGCCAATAATGCACCAAATAAATTATCTTTATTTTGGTTGTTTAGACGATTGTCAAGCTCAACTTGCATTTGTGCTTTCATGCTGTTCTTCAAGTCATCAATATTTTTTTCGCCAAACTTCTTTGCGAATTCGTCATCCAGTTTTGCCGCTTTAGGGCTAGCCACCTCTTTCACTTCAACCTCAAAAACAACATCTTTACCCGCCAATTGCGGCGCATGGTACTCTTTCGGGAAAGTTAAGTCTAAAGTAACTGATGTTTTAGCAGCAACATCTATTAAACCCTCTTCAAAACCAGCAATCATCGAGCCTTTGCCTAATATCATTTTAAAATCACTGGCAACACCACCATCAAATACCTCGCCATCTAACAACCCTTTGAAATCGATTGTTATTTGGTCGCCTGCTTTAGATTTGCGCTTAACCGATTTATATTCAGTGGCTTGTTCCGTTAAGCCTTTTAAAGTTTTTTCCTCATCTGCCTTAGTAATTTTAACTTCAGCTTGTTCAATTTTTAACTTAGAAAAATCGCCCACTTTAATCTCTGGATAAACTTCAAATGCCACTGTATAAGAGAAAGTGTCTTTGTCCTGTGAGTCAATCTTGGTAATCGCTGGTCGTGAAGCAGGCGTCATCTTTACCTCTGTTAATGCCTCCACCAAAGTATCGTTCACAATCTCATTGACCGCATCTGAACTCGCATGATCACCAAATTTTTTGCGCATAATAGACAAAGGAACCTTGCCTTTTCTAAAACCATCAACCGTTACTTTAGATGCCATTCCTCTAAGGACTTGGTCTGTTTTCTGTCTAAAAATATCAATAGATAAGTCAACTGTTAATGATCTTTTTAGGCCGTCTAATTTTTCCAACGAAGTTTTCATTTTTTTGTAAATCCAATTCTATATTTAAAGAGACAAATTATACCCGATAGGATAATATTTTTATAGACAATAAAAAAGGCAGTACACACTGCCTTTTTATATGAAAACGTTTAGATTTTACAAATTAGAGACGTAGGCAGAAACTGCATCAATTTCTGCATTGGTTAGACTCTTAGTAAAGTTAATCATCATGCCTTCAAAGTCGTTAGTTCTACTAGGCATAACTGCACCCGTTTGTGCATTAATTGAATGTTGACGGAAAGCTTTAAGCTGTTTAGCGGTATACATTGAGTGTTGTGCCGCCAACGCTGGAAAACCTGCCGACGGAATGCCTTCTCCTGCTGGGCCATGACAAGCAATACAGGCGGTCACACCAGTTGCTTGCTTACCACCACGATAAATTCTTTCACCAAGCTCTAAATTAGCACCTGGCATTGCTGCACCTTTAGAGACTTTTTGAGCCGCATAATAAGCAGATAAATCAGCCATATCTTCTTCTGTTAATGGTGTAATAATACCCTTCATAATAGGATCAATACGGGCGCCTGATTTAAAATCTTTAAGCTGCTTTAACAAATAATCCTCACTTTGTCCGGCTATCTTTGGGAAAGTAGGCGCTAAAGCGTTACCATCAACACCGTGACAACCAATACAAGTCACTGATTTTGTCTTTCCTTTTGCCGCATCTGCAGCAAAAGACTGCGCTGAAATAAAGGCTAATGCTATGGTAAAAATTAAGGTTAATTTGTTCATAAAGGTTTTCCTTTTTTTGCAAAAAAAATAAGCCAATATTATACGTAATATCGGCTTATCGTAATATAGAATTTAACACTTCTATGTAGTTTTACTGCGCGGCTAAGTAATTGGCAATTGCTTGCTCATGACCAGCAGCCATTGGCGCCATAGCATTCATTGTTGTACCTTTGCGTGCGCCAGACTGAAAGTCTTTTAATTGCTTGACAGTCCAAGCAGCATCTTTGCCCGCTAATGACGGATAATTTGGAATTGCTGATTTTCCGCCAACACCATGACAGCCAACACAACCCAAACTGTTGTACATTGTCTTGCCGTCTGCTTGAAGCACAGCACTCATTGACACAGCAATTGCTGCTGCCACTAAAGCCTTCTTGCTCATTAAAAACATAGCGTTGTTAATACAATAAAACTATGAATTACTGTGTTGCTAACCAATCAGCAATTGCCTGCTCTTTACCAGCAGCCATTGCAGCCATTGCAGCCATTGTTGGGTCTTTACGTGCGCCAGATTGGAAGTCTTTTAGCTGCTTAGCTGTATAAGCAGCTTTTTGTCCCGCAAGATTTGGGTAATTTGGAATGGCTGACTGACCAGTAGCACCATGACAACCCGCACAACCACTAGCAGCATAGGCTGCCTTACCGTCCGCTTGAACCATAGCACTCATTGACATTGCAACAGCTGCTGCCATTAAAACTTTTTTACTTGTTGAAAACATAACTTCTCCTTGGTTAATATTAACTTAAAATGTACATTGATAATCTCTTACCAACATAGTCGGCATTATACCTTTTTCAATTTAAATGAACAACAATTATCATCAAGCTAAATTCTTACTCTCCTGCCCTTCATTAAAAGGGTGTCCTGAGGATCGTGGCTACGAAGTTATTTTTGCTGGGCGCTCTAATGCTGGAAAATCTAGCGCCATTAATACGATTACCTTGCAAAAGAAGTTAGCAAAGGTATCTCGCACACCTGGAAGAACGCAACATTTGGTATTTTTTGAGTTGGACGAAAATCGTCGCTTGGTTGATTTACCTGGCTATGGCTATGCCAAAGTGCCTGAGTCTGTTAAACAACAATGGCAAAAAGACATGGGTGACTATTTTGCAAAGCGCCAATGTTTGGCAGGCGCAGTATTGGTGATGGACGTGCGTCGCCCACTGACAAAATTTGATCAAATGATGTTAGATTGGTGCATTGCGGTTAACCTCCCCACACAAATCATACTGACCAAGTCTGACAAACTTAAAAAAGGCGCTGCCAAGAATTCATTGCTAAAAGTAAAACGTGAGGTGGAGCAGTATCCTTATGTTGATGTGCAATTGTTTTCCAGTTTAAAAAAACAGGGTTTAGATGCGCTAAACGCCAGGCTTAATACTTTTTTTGGCTATGTGGATTAATGCGCAATTAGATACGGTCACTCAAAATGACACGGTTGTCTTAGCAAATAACCGTCAAGTATTGGCCTTTAAAAAAACTTGGGGGTTACAAAAAGGCAACGCTGCCCTACCAAAAGCTTTGTCTTGGCACCAATACTTAAGAGAAACTTGGCAATTACTTAAACCCAACACAAAAAAACGCTTAATTTCAAGTGTTGAATCCCGCCTATTGATTAAACAGTCTATGCAAGCGTTAGGGCAAAAAGTTGATGAGCGTTTATTAAGCGAAGTTGTTAAAAATAATGACTATTGTTTTGCGCACCTCATTGATTACACACAACTGTCGCAATCAGGCATTCAGACCAGCAAACTTTTTACCACTTGGCTTAAACATTATCAAAAAACCAAATCAATACACGACTTATTAGATGATAACGACTTAGCCACACGCATCATTGCACACACTAACCACGTGCCAAAGCCTTATATTTACGGCTTTAAAACACTTACCCCCATACAATCATTATTGTTTGATAAGCTTGGTTATCAAGTGCTTGAAGCTAAAAAAACAAACACACAAAGTCACAATCAAATTTTTCAAACCTCTGAGGATGAACTTTTGTCTGCTGCCAGATGGGCAAAAGACTTAAACGCACAAGATTCAAATAAACACATCGCCATTGTTTGCCCGACCCTAAGCAACGACCATCACCAAATTCAATCTATTTTTGACCAAGTATTCACCGACACATTGGTGGAAACCGGGCAAAAATCTTACAATATTTCCTTGGGCTTCCCGCTGAGTGAATATCCGTTGATTCTTCACACCCTTAGTTTGCTAGAGCTTTGCCAGCAATTACAAAGCAACCGCATTCAAAGGGAGACTTTTAATACTGTTATCACCTCACCTTATATTGCCAATGCACAACAAGAAAAATCAGCACGTGCTTTGCTGATTAACCGCGTGTTAAATTTTTCAAAAACACGGTTCAAATTTAGTCATCTAGCCAACTGTTTAGACGACACGCCGCAATTAAAAATATTATTAGAAGCCATCATAGCACAAGCACCAAAACAACAACAAACACATGATCAGTGGCTGTTGGATTTTAACAAGTACTTAGCCATTTGGGGGTTTGCCACTGACAGAACATTGTCCAGCACCGAATATCAACTATTCAATAAATATCAACAATCTATTTTGGGGTTAAATCAACTGGCACAAATCAACACCAAAGTTGATGCTGAGTGCGCTATTAAGGATTTGAAAGACTGGCTTGCGCAGGTTATTTTCCAAGCGCAATCTGCCAAAACACCGATTCAAATATTAGGCAGTTTAGAGGCAGAGGGCTTATATTTTGATTATGCTTGGGTCTTGGGAATGACAGACAAATTTCTACCTGATGCACTCAACTCACCACGCTTTATTCCCAGCAATATTGCCGTTCAACATCAAATTCCAAGAGCCAGTTTTGAGTTGATTGCCAATGATGCACAAACAACATTCAACAATCTGATTAACTTATCGGATAACGTTATTTGCTCTTATGCTAAGACACACTTTGACAGCGAGCAGCGTCCCTCGCCCTTGCTAACATTCATACATCAAAACCCAACACTTAAACATCGTTATCAAAATACGACGTTGGAAACCTTGGCCGACACAAAAGCCAAGCCGTTAAAAGAGTCACACGTTCATCATGGTGTGCACATTCTAAAAAATCAAATGGCTTGTGCCTTCAGTGGTTTTGCACGCCGACTCAACACGCAATCATTTGATGAACCACATATTGGTTTAAACAGAATAGAACAGGGTAATATTATTCACAATACCTTACAACACTTCTACCAAGAAATCACTTCACAAGAGGCATTATTATCACTGAGTCAAAGTGAATTAGAGTCGCTCATTAAAGACAAAATCAAGTTTGCCAGCAAACATTATGGCAATACGGGTTTTACAAAAAACGAAAAAAGCAGAATCTTAAAGATTGTCCACCAGTTCATTAAAATCGAGAAAGAAAGAGAACCTTTTGCTGTTTTATCCACTGAGAAAAGTGTTGATGTCAATATTGCTGGGCTCAAATTCACCACCCGATTGGACAGGCTTGACGAGGTAGAGGGCGGCGATAAAGTTATTTATGATTATAAAATTGGTCAAACCTCTGTCAACCAATGGTTTGGTGAAACAATCGCAGAGCCTCAACTGCCTATTTATGCTGTTACTAACAACACACAAGGCATAGCGTTTATTCAGTTGAATGCCGATAAAGTGCAGATTAAAGGAGTGTTTAGGAGCGAGATGGAATCTTCTGTGCAATGGGATGAAACCATCAACACATGGCAACAAACCCTAAATCTTACCAGTCAGAACCTCCAAGCGGGTATCGCTACTGTTCTACCTGATAAAAAAGCCTGTCAATATTGCGAATATGATTCACTCTGCCGTGTTGAGAAATGATTTAATAATGCTTTTCTTCTGAGCCTGAAGCTCAGCGCCAATGTTGTTTTTATCTAAGGTAGATACATCAATCGCAGTTAACAAATCTCTAAGTTTAATGATGCGACCAACCTCAATGCCTAACAATTCAAAAACGCTCAACAACTCTGCAAACCGCTCTTGCCGTCTGAGTGCATCTGTTTGTGCAAAGAAATTAAAGACTTTATCAACAGATTGAGAATCGAAATTTTTAACCAAAGAATAAGTTGTACTTAGCAGTGTTGCCAGTTGCTCATATTTTTTTGGACACTTAATATCCTTGCACAGCGCAGAAATTGCCTGAGAATCTTCATCTTGCAGCCATAGTGCAAACTTGATATGCACTGCTGTCGTCTTTAAATTATCTAACTCTGCAAATGGATTTTCATGGGTTTTATGAGTGTGAGATTTTAAGGAAGAAAATACTTTTTGATAAGCACCACAAGCCAATAACACTTTAAAGAAAGCAGACGGTGTATCATAAGATAAAGACTTTTCTAACTCTTGAAAAACACGCTCAGGCGTCAAAGCATCCACCTCGGCAGAATCTACCATTTTTTTCATTAACCGATGTGTGGCGTGTGCCACCTTAAAACCAAAAGGCTTAAATCGTGCGGCAAAACGTGCCACACGTAATACACGCACAGGGTCTTCACTAAAAGCATCAGATACGTGCTTTAACAGTCCATTGTCTAAATCTTGTTGCCCATTAAAGGGGTCAATAATCACGCCGTCTTTGGTTTGAGCAATGGCATTAATGGTTAAATCGCGACGTGACAAATCTTGCTCAAGCGTTATAGAGGCAGTGGTATCAAATTCAAAACCCTTGTAACCTTTAGCGACTTTGCGTTCAGAACGTGCAAGTGCATATTCTTCTTGTGTGCCAGGGTGTAAAAACACAGGAAAAGATTTCCCCACTTGACGATAGCCTAAATCCAGCATTGCATCAACTGAAGAACCAACCACCACCCAATCTTTTTCAGTGTTTTCATCGGCAATGCCCAATAATTGGTCTCGAACCGCACCACCAACCAAGTATATTTCCATAGTTGCCACAAATCAGAATAAATGAACATATAATACACGAATGAATTTATTTAAAGAACAGCTATAAATGCATATTCATATTTTAGGCATCGCTGGCACCTTTATGGGCTCTTTGGCACTGATTGCCAAACAACTTGGACATCAAGTTACTGGACAAGACCAAGGTGTTTATCCACCCATGAGCACCCAACTGGATGAACAAAATATTGCTTATATGCAAGGTTATCAAAAAACAGATTTACCACAAGCAGACACCTATATTATCGGCAATGCTCTGTCGCGTGGCAATGAATGCGTGGAAGAAATTTTAAACCAGCAATATCCTTATACATCGGGTGCACAATGGTTGAGTGAACATGTTTTACAGGATAAATGGGTGCTAGCAGTATCGGGCACACACGGCAAAACAACCACTGCCAGTATGTTGGCTTGGATACTTGAGTCTGCCGGTTGCAATCCAAGTTTTCTGATTGGCGGTGTGGTGGAGAATTTTGGTGTTTCGTCACGGATTACTGATGCCAACTGCTTTGTGATTGAAGCCGATGAATATGACACTGCTTTTTTTGACAAGCGTTCAAAATTTGTCCATTATCACCCAAAAACTTTGGTGATTAATAATCTGGAATTTGATCATGGGGATATTTTTGATTCACTCAAAGATATCCAAAAACAATTCCATCATCTGATTCGCACTGTGCCACAAAATGGACTGATTATTCATCCAGATAATCATGAAAATATTCAACAAGTGTTTGACATGGGCACTTATTCACAACAGCAAACACTGCCCCAATCAACCCTCTCAATGAGTAGCAAAGGCTCTACTTTTAAGGTTGAGAACAGCACTGTTGACTGGGCATTATTGGGTGAACACAATATGCAAAATGGACTTTGTGCTATTTATGCTGCACAACATTACGGCATAGATATTAAAACCGCCTGCGAGGCACTGAATCGCTTTCAAGGCGTTAAACGACGTTTAGAAGTTAAACATCAAACTGATGCTATTACTTTATATGATGATTTTGCTCACCACCCAAGTGCCATTTCCACCACGCTCTCAGGTTTGCGTGCCAAAGTGGGTGAGGCAACTATTGTCGCTGTTTTAGAATTACGTTCCAACACCATGAAATCTGGTGTACATCAACAAAGTTTGGTTGATGCATTAAATGAAGCAGACAAAGTATTGATTTTAAAACCACAAAATCAAGACTGGGATATCAGCACCCTATTTGATAAAAATAGCTTATTTGACCGTGTTGAAGATATTGTTACTGAACTTACAAACATCAAACAAGGGCATTTTGTGGTGATGTCAAATGGTGGCTTTGATGATATTTTTACTAAGATTATTAGTCAATTATAAGCATCTTGTCTATGCTGAAAATCAACAATAGCAACCAAGACTTTTTCATTATCAATCAAATAGAATAAACGATAATTACCAATCCGATAGCGATAATACCCCTCTAAATTACCTTTTAATTTTTTGATATTGGTGCCAAAAAATGGATTATTTCTTAACTGCTGATAAACAATTTGAGCAACTTTGTTGTAAATCTTAGTGTTTATTTTCTTTTTAGACTTGATAAAAGTTTTGGTTTCTGCAATTTGAAATTTAGACAATAGTATAGTCTCCAGCCTTTAAATCTTTTAACCCACTTTCTAAATTGTCAATCAATGTTTTATCCTGCAAAATATCTTGCATTTCAATATCGCTAACATATTGGTCTGATAGCAGATACTGCATGGTTGCAAATTCAATAAAATTTGAAATATTGCGCTTCTGTCCATCGGCTGCCAATCGAATGGTTTGGTAAATATCGTCATCAACACGCATGGTGACTGTTTTCATACACAAAGCTCTCCTTGAATAAATATATATTATATTTTATTCAAAATTATTTAAATGTCAAGCATCTTTAAAAGCTTAGCACCAACACACCCAACAAAGCCAAAAATAAAGCAAAGAATTTTTTGAGTTTTTTGCCATCAACACTGTGTGCAACTTTAGCGCCTAATGGGGCAAAAATAACACTTATCACCACAATGCTCAGCAATGCTTTGGTGTGAATAAAACCTAAGTTATCCGCAACGCTCTCTATATTCCAGCCAGCGACAATAAAGCCTATGCTACCCGCAATAGCAATGGGTAAGCCAACCGCAGCTGAAGTGGCAATTGCATTTTTAATCGCAACATTGTTGTAACTCAAAAAAGGCGTGGTCATTGAACCGCCGCCAATCCCCACAATACTGGATATCAACCCAATCACGTAACCCGTAATAAGCCACACCCACCGTGCTATGTTGTCTACGTGCTTGCTATTACTAAGTCCAAAATACATAATAGCCGCTACACTGAATTCAAATAGCACAAAAAAACCTCGCATAAAATCAAAGCTCATTGCTTTAGTGAGCATTGCACCACTAAAGGCGCCCAATAAAATCGTCGGGGTCAGTTGCTTAAAGTGTTGCCAAAGAATTGCCCCATGTTGATGATGGGCTCGCACGCTTGAAATCGAAGTAAACACAATCACCGCTAATGCTGTACCCACCGCTGTGTGCATTAATACAGATTCGGGTACTTCTCCTGCCAGCAAGTACAACAACGCTGGCACAATAATTAAACCACCCCCAACACCAAGCAACCCAGCAATAAAGCCAGAAAATGCCCCCAATAGCAACAATAATACTATTTCAACCAAGTGCTGACTTGGTTAATTAATAAGTCGTCTTTGTCATTAAAAAAATGATCGGCATCTACTTTTTTCTGCGTGTAGTTTTTATTTGCTTGAGAGGCTATCGCTCGTTGATTGACAGATTTAAGCACGGTTTCAATGTCTTCTGAACCATACAAATCTAGCGTTGGAATGTTAACTTTAGACAGATATTTAACATTCGCTGCAGGCATTCCAATGCCGACAAAACGCTTAAATGAATGAGTATTGTTTGCCAAATAATGTGTTGACATCACACTGCCCAAACTGTGTGCAACAAGCACGTCAGCTGTTAATCCTTGCGCCTCAATATAACTTAAGGCGGCGGCAATTCTTTGATCCGCCTCAGCAAACAAAGGGGTATATTGCTGCGAAGTGGCATCATTTGCCAAAACCGGCATCTGAATGGATAAGGTGTGCCAACCTTTTTCGCTTAGCGCAACACGCAAAGGGCGAATAACTTGCGCCCAATTGGGGTGTATGCCGATACCGTGAACAATTACCGCTGTACGCTTAGTGTCAGTTTCACTGGGTGTGTAAAGTGACATGAATGGATGATTATTTGCACTCAACCAAACTACGTCACCATCCATTAGTGCGTCTTCCACCTGCGCTGCCCAACGCTTTTCCTTGGCATAATCTGATGTAGTCTGCGCAAAAGAAGAATAACTGATAAACAATAAAATTAATACAATTTTCATCTTTCTCCCTTCTAACTAAAATGAGTCTTGTATTGTAACGCAATTAAAGGGGGTGATTTAAGAGAGTTTAGAGCGAATAATACTAGAAACAACGCCCATATCAGCCTTGCCCGCGAGCTGGGCTTTTAATAAACCCATGAGCTTTCCCATATCTTGCATCGAAGATGCGCCGGAATCTTGGATGGCTTTATCAACCGCTATGGCAATTTCATTTTCTGCAAGTTGTGCGGGCATATAGTTATTAATAATAGCAAGTTCTGCTTCTTCTACATCCACCAAGTCGTCTCGATTGGCTTGTTTGAACTGTGCAATAGAATCTTTGCGTTGTTTGACCATTTTTTGGATAACAGCCAATATTTGTTCATCATTTAACTCAATGCGATCATCCACTTCTTTTTGCTTAATCGCACCCAAAATCATACGGATGGCTTTTAAGGCGTTTTTGTCTTTGGCCTTCATTGCCGACTTCATATCATTGGTAATACGTTGCTTTAATTCTGACATTGTTAAAAGTACCTCCAAAAAACCCTAAATTAAAAAATCCCAGTAAAAACTGAGATTTTATTATTACACATCACACCCAATGGTACTGGCTTAATACATTCTTTTACGATGAATGCGATTCTTTGCCATTTCCTTGTGCGTGCGCTTAACGGCTGCAGCCTTCATGCGCTTGTTTACCCAAGTTGGCTTTTCATAAAATTCTTTCTTGCGAACATCTGTAATAACGCCTGCTCTGTCACAGGTGCGACGAAAGCGTCTCAATGCAATATCAAAAGGTTCGTTTTCTCTTACTTTAATTGAAGGCATAGTATATTTTTTCCTTTATGAATCTGCGCTCTGTGCAGTGTTTTCAAAATCAACCAACTGAACAATTGCCATTGGCGCCTTATCGCCAGTACGAAAACCAGCTTTAAGGATACGAATATAACCACCAGGGCGGTCTTTATAAAATGGACCAAGTTGGGTGAACAATTTAGCCACAGAAGCGTCATCGCGCAATTTTGAAAACGCATTACGACGGTTAGCAACGCTGTCTGTTTTAGCTTTTGTAATTAATGGCTCAACAACACGACGAAGCTCTTTTGCTTTTGGTAAAGTTGTTTTAATTGTCTCGTGCAAGAACAATGAATTTGCCATATTCTTAAACATCGCCTTACGATGAGAAGAATTACGATTTAATTGTCTGCCTGATTTTCTGTGTCTCATAATATTTCCTTAAGATGTATATTCTTATTCGCTCATTAAATCAACTGGTGGCCAGTTCTCAATGGCTGTACCCAAGTCTAACCCTTTTTCAGTTAATGCTTCTTTAATCTCATTCAATGATTTACGACCTAAATTAGGTGTTCTCAATAAGTCTTGCTCAGACTTCTGAATTAAGTCACCAATATAGTAAATTTGTTCAGCTTTTAAGCAATTCGCACTACGGACTGTTAATTCTAACTCATCTACTGCTGTTAATAATTGTGGGTCAAAATCATCTGAAGTTGGTAAGGTCTCTTCTTCTTCAACCAATTCCAATTCAACAAATGAAGACAACTGGTCTTGCAAGATTGTTGCCGCACGCTTAATAGCTTCTTCAGCATTAACCGAGCCGTTTGTTTCCATTGTAATATTTAATTTATCAAGATTCACCTTTTGGTTAACACGTGCTGCATCAACGGTAAAACTAACGCGCTTAATCGGTGAAAAACTTGCGTCTAACTGCATGCCGCCAATTGTTGATGCTTCATCATCACGTGCAACTGCTGCATCGTAACCGATACCTGTGCCAATCTTAAGCACCATACGCATATGACCGCCTGCGTTCACAGTTGCAATCACCTTGTCTTTATTAAATACTGAAACGTCTGTTGCATTTGCTTCAATATCAGCGACTGTAATTTCACAAGGACCTTTTTTGTCAATCACAACCTCTGCTGAATCAGAAGTGTTTAACGCAACTGAAACCTCTTTAAGGTTTAATAAAATATCCAATACATCCTCTTGAACGCTTTCAATGGTTGAAAACTCATGCATCACACCATCAATCGCCACTTCTGTAATTGCGCAACCCGCAATAGAAGACAACAAAGTTCTTCTAAGGGCGTTGCCTAGCGTATAACCAAAGCCTTTTTCTAAAGGCTCAAGAATAACTCTATACTCATTATTTGCTGTTTCGTTTGATTCGACCAATTTTGGCTTTAAAAAATCTCTTGCATTACCTTGCATAATCTGTCCTTTATTTTGAGTACAATTCAACAATCAGATGCTCTGCAATATCAGATGACAAATCATCGCGTACAGGAACATTCTTAAACACACCTTTTAGTGCTTTGCCGTCCACTTCAACCCACTCTGGTAAATCAGCCTGTTCAGCTAACTCCATGGCCAATTGTACGCGGCTTTGTTTTTTTGCTTTTTCTCTGATAGAAATCTCATCATTGGCATTCACCTGATAAGAAGGAATGTTAACCACTGAGCCATTAACTAAAATAGCTTTATGAGAAACCAATTGTCTCGCTTCAGCACGTGTAGAACCAAAACCCATGCGATAAACAACGTTATCAAGACGACATTCCAATAAAGACAATAGGTTCTCACCGGTTGAGCCTTTCTTTTGAGATGCTTTTTTGTAATATGAACGGAATTGTTTTTCCAAGATACCATAGATACGTCTAACTTTTTGCTTTTCACGCAACTGTAAGCCATACTCACTACCCTTAGCCTGACGGGCAGTCGCACCGTGCATGCCAGGTAGTTGTGACACTTTACATTTAGAATCTAATGATCTAATACCACTTTTTAAAAACAGGTCCGTGCCTTCGCGACGGGCTAATTTACAAGTAGGTCCAGTATATCTAGCCATAATTTATCCTTATACTCTACGTTTTTTAGAAGGACGACAACCATTGTGAGGGATTGGCGTTACATCTGTAATTGATTGAATTTTAAAACCCTGTGCATTCAAACCACGAATGGCTGAATCTCTACCAGGGCCAGGACCTTTAACACGAACATCTAAGTTCTTCATGCCAAAAGCCAATGCTTTTTCACCGCAATTTCCAGCCGCTACTTGTGCTGCAAATGGGGTTGATTTTCTTGAGCCTCTAAAACCAGAACCACCTGAAGTCGCCCAACAAACTGCATTGCCATGACGATCTGTAATCATAACAATGGTATTATTGAATGTTGCATGGATATGTGCAATACCGTCAGTGATGACTTTTTTTGATTTTTTCTTTGTTGGTGCTTGAGCCATAATATCTACCTATGATTATTTAATTAAACGACGAGGACCCTTACGAGTTCTAGCGTTTGTTTTAGTTCTTTGACCACGAAGTGGCAATGATTTTCTATGACGGATACCACGGTAACAACCTAAATCTCTTAGGCGTTTAATATCCATTGCAATTTGACGACGAAGGTCACCCTCAACTTCAAACTTGGCAACTGCGCCACGAATTAACTCCAACTGGTCTTCAGCTAAGTCAGATACTTTTGTTGTTGGATCTAATTTAAGTTCTGTGCAAATCGCCTTTGCACGCGTATCACCAATACCAAAAATTGACTGTAAACCAATAACAATATGTTTGTGTGTTGGAATGTTTATTCCCGCTATTCTAGCCATCTATATATTCATCCTTTTATTGTATAAAACTGTGGGTTGTTTTGCTTTATTTAAACACCCACAACTTAAAATTTGCAAAACGAGCAATTATACTTTGCCAGTTGTGCAATGTCAATGTCAATCAAGAACATTTCTAAAGCGTCTTAACCTTGTCTTTGCTTATGTCTAGGTTCTTTGCAGATTACACGCACCACACCATGGCGCTTGATAATTTTGCAATTGTTACAAATTTTTTTAACCGATGCTCTTACTTTCATAATACTACCTATCCTTCTAATTTAAACCTGCTTTTTTCATTAATGACTCATACTGATTAGACATTAAATGTGATTGCGCCTGCGCGATAAAATCCATCACCACAACGACGATAATTAACAAACTGGTACCGCCAAAATAAAATGGCACATTCCAATACAAAATCAAAAACTCTGGTAACAAACAAACTGCAGTGATGTAAAGCGCACCTGATGCTGTCAAACGTGACATAACAGAGTCAATATAATCTGCTGAGTTTTTACCTGGGCGAATGCCTGGGATAAAACCACCAGACTTACGCAAATTATCCGCAGTATCTTTTGAGTCAAAAGTTAACGCTGTGTAGAAAAAAGTAAAAAACACAATCGCTAAACCATAAAATAATACATATAGTGGTTGACCTGGCGCAATACCCGCTGTTAAGTCTGCCAACCAACCCAGCCCTTCTGATTGTGAAAACCAGCCACCTAATGTTGCTGGAAACAAAATAATCGAAGAAGCAAAAATTGGTGGAATGACGCCTGCCATGTTAATTTTAAGTGGTAAGTATGAACTTTGACCACCTACCATTTTTCGTCCCTGTTGACGTTTGGCGTAATTGACGGTAATACGACGCTGTCCACGCTCCATAAACACAACAAAAGCGGTTACTAATAAAGTCATTGCCAGTAATACAACAACCAAAATCACTGCCAATTCACCATTAGAAACCAACGACAATGTTGAGCCTACTGCTGAAGGTAAACCTGAAACAATACCTGCAAAAATAATCATTGAGATACCGTTACCAATACTTTTTTCTGTAATTTGCTCACCCAACCACATTAAAAACAAAGTGCCTGTTGTTAGCGTTATTACCGTCACTAAACTAAACGTAAAACCAGTATTTGTTACCAGTGCTGCACCGCCTGCACTTTGAGATTGCAGGGCAATTGAAATACCGTAAGATTGAAATACCGCCAAAACAACAGTACCTAGGCGTGTGTATTGTGTAATCTTACGCTTACCACTCTCACCTTCTTTCTTTAACTGCTCAAATTTTGGCACCACTGAAGTCATCAATTGAATGATAATTGAAGCCGAAATATAAGGCATGATACCCAAGGTAAAAATAGACAATCTTTCTAATGCACCACCAGAAAACATGTTAAACATATCCAAAATCGTACCCTGCTGATCTTGCACCAATGATGCCAATGCAGTTGGGGAAATAAATGGAATGGTAATATGTGTACCCAGTCTAAAAACAATTAACGCACCCAGTAAATAAAGGATGCGCTTTGATAAATCTTGAGAAAGGCCTAAGGGTGGTTGACTCATGTTGTTACTCGCTAACCTTTCCTTTAGCAGCTTCAATAGCTGCTTTTGCGCCTTTCGTTGCTTTAATGCCTGTCAATGTTACTGCTCTGTTAATCTCGCCTGAAAGCATTACTTTAACACGTTTAATGTTTTTAGTGACCAAGTTGTGTGTTTTCAAAACATCAACAGTAATCTCTTTTTCTTCTAATTTGTCAATTTCAGACAAAGTTACCTGTGCTGTAATAATTGAAACACGTGATGAAAAGCCCACTTTAGGAAGACGACGTTGCAAAGGCATTTGACCACCTTCAAAACCAATTTTAGTAAAACCGCCTGAGCGAGATTTTTGACCTTTGTGACCACGACCACAAGTTTTACCAAAACCACTGCCAATACCACGACCAACACGTCTTCTGGTTCTCTTTTCGCCTTCTACAGGCGCTAATGTATTTAGTTGCATAATATTCATCATCTTAACTCCCTACCTTAAGTAAGTAAGAAACTTTGTTAATCATTCCTCTTACTTCAGGTGTATCAAGTAGTTCTACTGTGTGATTGATGCGCTTCAAACCAAGACCTGTTATCGTCGCGCGATGTGACGGCAGACGACCATAAAAACTCTTAACCAATGTCACACTGACTGTGTTTTTCTTTGCTGTTGCTTTTTTAGCTGCTGGCTTTTTAGATGTTGCTGCTTTTGCAGGTGCTTTTTTAGCTGCCGCTGTTTTTGCAGGTGCTTTTTTAACCGCTGGCTTTTTAGCAACTGCTGCCTTTGCAGGTGCTTTTTTAACCGCTGGCTTTTTAGCAACTGCTGCCTTTGCAGGTGCTTTTTTTACAGCTGTCTTCTTTGTTGCTGCTTTTTTCTCTTCAGCCATTATTCTTCTCCAGTAATCTGCTCAACAGTTTTGCCACGCTTCGCTGCCACTAACTGTGGAGATGACATTGATGTCAAACCTTCAATTGTTGCACGAACCACACTAATAGGATTACGTGTGCCGTTACATTTTGCCAAGATGTTATGTACGCCAACCGCTTCTAATACACTACGCATTGGGCCACCAGCAATAACACCTGTACCTTCTGATGCAGGCTGCATATAAACCTTAGCGGCGCCAACGTTAGAGGTAATAGGGTAGTAAAGTGTACCGTCTTTAAGGGGAACGTTCTTCATTGCTTTCTTTGCTTTATCCATTGCTTTTTGGATTGCTGCAGGTACTTCGCGTGCTTTACCTGTGCCATAGCCTACTTTTCCATTGCCATCACCAACAACAACCAGTGCAGAGAAACCAAAGATACGTCCACCTTTAACTACTTTTACAACACGACGAATATTAACCAATTTTTCAATGTAGTCGTTATCTTCGTCTTTATTATTTCTAAAATCTGCCATTCTTTACGCCTATTTTTGTATTTTTTAAAAGTTTAGACTTCTTATTAGAAGTCTAAACCACCTTCCCTTGCCGCTTCAGCTAATGCTTTAACGCGACCATGGTATTTAAAACCAGAGCGATCAAAAGCAACTTTACTGACTTTTGCTTTTTTCGCTGCTTTAGCAATCTCAGCACCAATCTTAGTTGCTGCTGCTACATTACCACCATTCTTTTCCTTTAAGCTAGATGCTTGAACCAAAGTCTTAGTACCACAAGGGCTAATAATTTGTGCATAAATATGCTGTGATGTCTTGTGAACACATAAGCGTTCAACACCTTTCTCTGCATGCTTAGCTCTAAATTTGTTCGCTCTTCTTAAGCGCGCTTGTTTTTTTGAAAGTTTCATTTCTAATACCTTAATTTCTTTGCTTTATTTATTTATTTCTTTTTCGCTTCTTTGCGAACCACATACTCATCAGTGTAACGTACACCTTTGCCTTTATAAGGCTCTGGTGGACGATAAGCACGAATCTCAGCAGCCACTTGACCTACTTTTTGTTTGTCCATACCTTTGACAACAATTTCAGTTTGCGAGGGTGTTTCAGCACTAACGCCTTCCGGTAAGTTATACTTAACTGGATGAGAAAAACCTAACGTCAAATCAAGCGCCTTACCTGCTGCTTTTGCACGATAACCAACACCAATAAGAGTTAATGTTTTTTCCCAGCCCTCTACAACACCTTTAATTAGGTTGGCTGTGTTAGCTCTTGCAGTGCCTGCTTGTGCCCATGCTTTCTTTTCATCTTTCTTATCAACCTTGACAATATCAAATGTTAAAACATTCTCTTTATTAGCAACAGCAACAGATGGGTGAATCTCCATGCTCATTTGACCTAATTTACCCTTAACTGTCATTGTAGAATCGTTGATTGATACTTCAACGCCAGTTGGGATTTCGATGGGTGCTTTTGCAACTCTAGACATTTTATAACTCCTTTAAGAAATGCTGCACAAAACTTCACCACCCACATTTTGGGCTGCTGCACTTTGTCCAGTCATTACGCCTTTAGGTGTTGAAACAATAACGACACCTAGGCCACTCATAACGCTTGGCATCTCAGTGCTCTTTACGTAAACACGTAAACTCGGCTTTGAAATTCTCTCTAATGAATCAATCACTGGCTTATCCTGATAATACTTTAACTTAATTGTTAACGTTTTATCGGCCTTTTCGCCAGCCACGCTAAATGACTCAATATAACCTTCTTGCTGCATTACACTTGCAATCGCAGACTTTAAATTTGATGCTGGAATATTAACTTCTTTCTTTTCAACCATGTGCGCATTACGAATGCGTGTCAACATATCAGCAACTGGATCAGACATACTCATAATTCTTTCCTTTGAACTTTCAATATTTAATAAACTACCAACTTGCTTTCGCAAGACCCGGAACTTCACCATTCATAGTGCGCTCTCTTAATTTAGTTCTGGCCAAACCGAACTTACGATAAAAACCATGCGGACGACCTGTTAAGCCACAACGACTACGTTGTCTTGTTGGTGAGGCATCACGAGGTAGTGCTTGCAACTTAATGGTTGCTTGAAAGCGCTCTTCATCAGAAGAATTCACGCTCTTAATAATTTTCTTTAACTCAAGACGTTTAACGCGGTATTTCTCAACCAACTTTGAACGCTTAATGTCTCTATTTATCATGGATTTTTTAGCCATTTCTTTATTCCTCTTGCTGTCTCTGCCTATTTAATTGGCTTTAAATGGAAAATTAAACATTGCCAATAATTTTTTGGCATCGTCATCGTTTTGTGCAGTGGTGGTAATAGCAATATCCATACCACGCACTCTTGTTACTTTTTCGAAGTCAATTTCAGGAAACACGATTTGTTCAGTTAAACCCATATTGTAATTACCACGGCCATCGAATGACTTTTCGTTCAAACCACGAAAGTCACGAATACGTGGAATCGCGATATTAACCAAACGATCCAAAAATTCATACATTTTTTCTTTACGTAATGTTACTTTACAACCAATCGCGCTACCTTCTCTTAACTTAAAGCTCGCCACTGATTTACGCGCCATACATGTCATGGGTTTTTGACCGGCAATCAAGCTCATCTCCTCGATGGCATTTTGTAAAATTTTCTTATCACCCAAAGCACTACCCAAACCCATGTTGATGGTAATCTTCTCAATCTTAGGCACTGCCATTGGATTTTTCTGATTTAACTCTTTTTGTAGAGTTGGTAGAATTTCTTTTTTATATTGTTCTTGTAATCTAGCCACTTTCTTTTCCTTTAGTTTTCTTAACTGTCTCAGACGATTGCTTCGCCGTCTGATTTAAAAAATCTTTCTTTTTTGCCTTCTTTGTCAGCACGTACACCAACTCTGTCTGCTTTCTTTGTTTTTGTATTGTAAATTGCTACGTTTGAAACAGCAATCGGCATCTCAGTATCGATAATGCCGCCTGTTACGCCAGCATTTGGGTTTGGTTTAGTGTGCTTTTTAGCAAGATTTAAACCTTCAACGATAACCTTGTTGCCAGTAATTTTTATGACTGTGCCTATTGAGCCTTTATCCTTACCAGCAATTAAAATTACTTCATCTTTTACTTTGATCTTATTCATTACAATACCTCTGGCGCTAGTGAAACAATTTTCATAAACTGCGCACCACGTAATTCACGAGTCACGGGGCCAAAGATACGTGTACCTACTGGCTCAAGCTTTGTGTTTAATAATACAACTGCATTACCATCAAAACGAATACGTGAGCCGTCAGCACGACGAACGCCTTGTGCGCTACGCACAACAACAGCATCATACACGTCACCTTTTTTTACTTTAGCACGTGGTGCAGCTTCTTTAATACTCACCTTAATCACGTCACCAATATTTGCATAACGACGCTTAGAGCCGCCTAATACTTTAATACACATTGCTTTAACACCGCCACTGTTATCGGCAACATGAAGTTTTGTTTGCATTTGAATCATTTCTTATTCTCTTTAAATTTGATATTAATCAACTAAAACTGATTTTTCAATCACTTCTTTTAGTGCCCAACACTTAGTTTTAGAAAACGGTTTCGCCTCTACAACTTTCACTGTGTCACCTACAGCACACTCATTCTTTTCATCATGCGCATGAACTTTAGTGCTACGCTTAATGTATTTCTTATAAATTGGATGACGAACTTTACGCTCAATCATAACAGCAATCGTTTTATCACGACTACTACTAACAACTTTTCCTGTTAAGGCGCGTTCTACTTTATTCTCGCTCATACTTGTTTCTCTTTAATAATAGTTTTAACTTGTGCAATTGACTTTTTAACTTTTTTCAACTTTGATGCATCTTCTAATTGTGCGCTTTTGTGTTGCATGCGTAACTCAAAATGCTCTTTTAAAAGATCCATTAGGGTGTCGTTAAGCGCACCAACATCTTGTCCTCTTAATTCTTTTACGTCCATTACATTGCCATCCTTTTAATAACTTTTGTCTTCACTGGTAACTTCGCTGCAGCAAGTTCAAATGCTTCTCTTGCAACGGTTTCATCAACACCTTGCATCTCAAATAACATTTGACCTGGCTTAATTTGCGCAACCCAATATTCAACACTACCTTTACCTTTACCCATACGTACTTCTAAAGGTTTTTTCGTAATAGGCTTGTCTGGGAATACACGAATCCAAATCTTACCTTGACGCTTTACATGACGTGTCATGGCTCTACGAGCAGCTTCAATTTGTCTTGCAGTCATACGGCATCTGCCTACGGCTTGTAGACCAATCTCGCCAAAGCTAACCTTATGACCCGTTGCCAAGCCGCGATTACGGCCTTTCATCATTTTTCTAAATTTTGTACGTTTAGGTTGTAACATTTGTCAATCCTTTATTTCTTAGCGATTTGGTTTGTAGCACCACGACGAGAAACCTCATCCAATGTGCCTTTCTTATGGTCCAGAATTTCACCTTTGAAAATCCAAACTTTGATACCAATAACACCATATTGTGTATTTGCACCATAATGCGCATAATCAACATCTGCTCTAAATGTGTGTAATGGCACGCGGCCTTCACGATACCACTCAGAACGTGCAATTTCTGCACCATTTAAACGGCCACTAACCATAACCTTAATACCCTGCGCACCTAAACGTGTGGCGTTACCTAATACACGTTTAACTGCACGACGATACATCACACGCTTTTCTAACTGCTGTGCAATATTTTCTGCCACTAGACGTGAATCTAGTTCTGGCTTTTTAATCTCTTCAATACTAATGTGTGCTGACATACCCATCATCTCAGTCACAATAGATTTTAAAGCTTCAATATCAGCACCCTTTTTACCAATAACAATACCTGGACGAGCAGTGTGAATAGTTATCTTAGCGTTGTTTGCTAGACGTTCAATTTGAATACGACTAACAGAAGCAGATTTTAATTTTTCAAATAAGAAATCTCTAACTTCGATATCAGATAACAAATATTTAGAATAATCTTGAGAATTCGCATACCACTTAGAATCCCAATCTTTAACGATGCCTAATCTAATACCTTTTGGATTTACTTTTTGACCCATAATTTATACCTTATTGTGCGCTTACGCCAACTGTAATGTGGCTTGTTCTTTTTAAAATACGATTCGCTCTACCTTTTGCTCTAGGGCGAATTCTTTTCATTGTTGAGCCTTCGTCAATATAAACGCTGCTCACTTTTAATTCATCAATATCTAAACCATTGTTATTTTCAGCATTTGAAATCGCTGAGTTCAACACTTTTTTAACAAGTACCGATGCTTTTTTATTACTAAACGATAAAATATTAAGCGCCTCTTCTACTGATTTTGAACGAATTTGATCCGCTACCAATCGTGCTTTAAAAGCCGAGGTTTTTGCATATTTATGTATTGCTTTAACTTCTTTCATTTTCTCAATCACCCTTGCGTTACGCTTTACGGTCACCTGAATGAGCAACAAATGTTCTCGTTGCTGCAAACTCACCTAATTTATGTCCAATCATTTGTTCGTTAATTGACACTGGCACATGTGCTCTGCCATTATGTACTGCGATTGTCAAACCAATCATCTCAGGTACAATTACCGAACGACGAGACCAAGTTTTAATTGGTTTTCTGTCGTTATTCTCTTGGGCTGTTAACACCTTCTTAATTAAATGCTCGTCAACAAATGGACCCTTTCTTAATGATCTAGCCATATTAAACTACCTTTATTTATTTCTACGACGTACGATAAGCTTATCAGTACGTTTGTTGCTACGTGTTTTATAACCCTTAGTTGGTGTTCCCCAAGGAGAAACTGGATGACGACCACCACTGGTTTTACCTTCACCACCACCATGTGGGTGATCAACTGGATTCATCACAACACCACGAACAGTAGGTCTAACCCCTCTCCAACGTGTTGCACCAGCTTTACCTAATTTTCTTAAACTGTGTTCTTTCTTAGAAACTTCACCAATCGTTGCACGACACTCTGCCAAAACTTTACGAACTTCACCAGAGCGTAATCTTAGCGTGACATAGGTACCTTCTTTAGCAATAAGTTGCGCTGAAGTACCTGCACTACGTGCCATTTGTGCGCCTTTACCTGGCTTAAGTTCGATGCAGTGAATCACACTACCTAATGGAATATTTGCACATGGCATTACATTGCCCGGCTTAATCGCAACACTATTACCTGAGATAATCTCATCACCTGCTTTTAGTCCATTTGGCGCAATAATGTATTTGCGTTCACCATCTGCGTATAAAACTAAAGCAATATTAGCACTACGGTTTGGATCATATTCTAAACGCTCAACCTTTGCAGTAATATCATCTTTGTTGCGTCTAAAATCAATCACACGATAACGACGCTTATGACCACCACCTTTATGACGAATAGTAATCTTACCGCGATTATTGCGACCATGAATTCTGTTTTTGCTTTGCGTTAATGGGGCGTAAGGTGCGCCATCATATAAGTCTTTATCAACAACACTAACAACAAATCTTCTGCCGGGTGAGGTTGGTTTTCTTTTAATTACTTGTGCCATAATCCCTTCTCTTTAAGATGCGCTAACGTCAATCATTTGACCTTCAGACACTTTTACCATTGCCTTTTTCCAGTTGACACGACGACCAATCTTACCTTTAAATACTTTCTTCTTGCCTTTTACAACGCAGGTTGTTACGTTTTCTACTGTAACACCAAATAATGCTTCAACAGCTGCCTTGATTTCTTTCTTGTTACTATCAGTACGCACTTTAAATGCGTATTGATTTTGCGCTGACAACATTGATGTCTTTTCAGAAACAATGGGTGCCAATAAGGTCTTTAATACTTTTTCTTGATTCATAACATACCTTCCACTTTCTTTAATGCCGCCTCAGTAATCACAACATTTTCATAACCAATCAAACTAACTGGATCAATACTTTGTGTGTCACAAACACCGACATGGTATAAGTTACGTGAAGAAAGATATAAATTCTCATCTAACTCATCTGTCATTAACAAAGCATCTTTTACATCTAGTGCTTTAAGTAATGAAGTAACATTCTTTGTTTTTGCATCTTTAATATCGAAAGCTTTAACGACTTTTAAACGTTCAGTACGAGCCAACTCAGAAAAAATAACACTGATGGCGCCCTTATACATTTTTTTGTTAACTTTTTTCGCATAACTTCTTGGTTGTGCTGCAAATGTCACACCACCTGAACGCCAGATAGGGCCACGAGAAGTACCAGCACGAGCACGGCCTGTACCTTTTTGTGCCCATGGCTTCTTACCACCACCACTAACAGCGCTACGATTCTTTTGTGCTTTAGAGCCTTGACGTCCAGTCGCCATATAAGCCGTTGTTACTTGGTGAACCAATGACTGGTTATAGTCTCTAGCAAACACCTTATCTGCCACTTCAGCAGAAGTAGACTTGTTGGTGCTTATGTTTAATACTTTTAATTTCATCTTCAACCCTTATTCTTCTGTTGCCGCATCATCTTTAGCTTCACTAGGTGCTTCTTTTTCTGCTGCTTTATCTGCTGCTTTATCTGCTTTTGCCGCTTCTTTTTCTGCTTCTGCTGCTGCCTTAGCTTCTTCTTCCTTTAGCGCCTGTGCGTCTCTAAGTTCTTGAAGTTGTTTGCTGATATCGCTATTAACCTTATCTTTTTTGGCAGACAACATAACTTTAACAAAGCCACTTTTAGAGCCAGGAATTGCACCTTTAACCAATAATAAATTTTTGTCGTTGTCAACTCTAACAATCTCTAAACACTCTTCAGTAACTTGCTCGTCACCCATGTGACCAGCCATTTTCTTACCTTTAAAGACACGACCAGGCTCTTGACATTGACCCGTAGAACCAATCGCTCTATGGGAAATTGAGTTACCATGTGTTGCATCTTGCATAGAAAAGTTATGACGTTTAACACCACCTTGATAGCCCTTACCTTTAGATTGGCCAGTAACATCAACGTATTGACCTGCGCCTAATAGCGACAAATCAAAACTTGTGTTATCAGCGATTTCATCAGAATTTGCTCTGAATTCCCAAAGACCTAAACCAATATCTTGCGAAGATTTTGCATAATGACCTTTAGCTGCTGCCGAAACACGACGCACTTTAGCTTCGCCTTTCTTGTTAACTTTAGCGCCAGTAGTAACTTGCACGGCACTATAGCCATCTACTTCTACCGTCTTTGTTTGAACAACACGATTAGGTTCAACTTTAATAACACTTACCGCAGTTGCTGAACCATCGTCAGCCAAAATGCGTGTCATTCCTAATTTTTGTCCTACTAAACCAATTGCCATGATTCTATTCCTATTACTTGTTTTTGTTAATTAAGCTGAATTGCTACATCAACACCTGCTGCTAAATCTAGTTTCATTAACGCATCAACTGTTTTATCAGTTGGGCTAATAACGTCCATCAATCTAACATATGTTCTTAATTCGTACTGATCTCTTGCTTTCTTGTTAACGTGTGGAGAAGTCAATACCGTAAAACGTTCTTTTTTTGTCGGTAAAGGAATTGGACCTCTAACGCTTGCGCCAGTACGTTTGGCAGTATCTACAATCTCAACCGCTGACTTGTCGATTAAACGATGGTCAAATGCCTTTAATTTAATTCTAATATTTTGATTGCTCATCTTTAATAATTCCTATTAATAATCGATCGTGTCTTTATAGCGAAAAACCGAATATTATACAAGAACATTCGGTTTTCATTTAACTAATTCTCTTTAATCCGTCACCTTAGAAACAACACCCGCACCCACAGTACGACCGCCTTCT